>MDSZ01116651.1_pt1 | contig 35712 bp, 35 predicted proteins | sample 811201 | NCBI WGS metagenome assembly MDSZ01 (sample SAMN05326647, study PRJNA326480) | marine metagenome | isolation source: seawater | place: Indian Ocean: North | collected 2010
TTATCCAAAATACAAAATCGTGGAAATCGATTAATTGTTGCATTAAAGGTGAACCTGCTTCTTGAAAACCTAACTGCCATTCTTTTGGTTGACCTTTCGCAAAAATTTGGTTAGCTGTAAAAAGAGATGTAAAAAAAGTAAAAAATTTCATAATTCCACACATATATAAATACTAACTTAATATAATGATCATTTAGAAAAAAACAAATATTTATTCATAATATTGTCAATAAAAAATTATTCATTTAATGTTATTAAAAATTTATTATATAATTAATTAGTCTAAATAATAAAGATTTATGAAAAGTATAAAAAAAAACTGGAATGAACAAAAGGTTAAATCAAGCATTGACGAACTTTTAAGTTCTTATGACGATGGTGAATTATTTGTCGAAGAAGTTTTTTCAGAGAATATACTTTTTGACGATAACAAAATAAAAAATGCAAGCTACGACCAAGATAAAGGATTTGGTCTTAGAGCAGTCGAAGCCGATTCAACAGTTTTTACCCATAATACTGAGCTATCAGAAAATGCAATTAAGTCGGCTATAAAATCCGTTAAATCCAATGAAAATAAAAAAAAGCTCGATGAAGGAAATATTAGAAAAATAAACTCATCACTTTACATTAATGAAAATCCAATAATTAAAGTAAACCTCGAATCAAAAATTAATTTTTTAAAAGATGTAAATAATTTTGCAAGAAATTTAGACGTGAATGTGAAAGAAGTTTCTTTGAGCCTTAATGGTAATTACCAAAACATAGAGGTATTATCGAAAAATGGTCATACCTTCTACGATTCAAGACCACTTGTCAGAATGAATATCAATATATCTGTTGAAAAAAAGGGAAAGATAGAAACTGGATCGTTTGGTATGGGCGGTAGGTACCTCTACGAAAAATTTTTTAATGAAGAAATTTGGAAGTCAGGAGTACATAAAGCGTATAATCAAGCTATCGTTAAACTTTCAGCAAAAGATACGCCTGCCGGTGAACAGACAGTTATTCTAGGTCCTGGATGGCCAGGAATTCTTCTTCATGAAGCAATTGGTCATGGTCTTGAGGGAGATTTTAATAGAAAAAAAACCTCAGCATTTTATAATTTAGTTGGTCAAAAAGTTGCATCGGAGCAGATATCAGTGGTCGATGATGGTACCATCAATGATAAAAGAGGCTCTCTTACTATTGATGACGAAGGCACACCATCTCAAAATACAATGCTCATTGAAAATGGAATTCTGAAGGGATTCATGCAAGACAAAGTTAACGCTAGATTAATGAATCAAAAATCAACTGGAAATGGTCGAAGACAGAGCTATTCGCATTTACCTATGCCAAGAATGACGAACACATACATGCTGAACGGAAAATACGAACATGATGAACTCATTAATTCCACCAAAAAAGGTATTTATGCAACTCAATTTAGCGGAGGTCAAGTTGATATAACTTCAGGGAAATTTGTCTTCAGCGCATCAGAGGCATATGAGATTATAGATGGAAAGATTTGCAGTCCACTTAAAGGTGCAACTTTAATCGGAAATGGACCTGAAATTTTAAAAGAAGTTACCATGGTAGCAAATAATTTAGAATTAGATGACGGTATAGGCACATGTGGCAAAGAGGGCCAGAGTGTTCCAGTAGGAGTTGGTCAACCCAGTTTAAAAGTTAGAAATCTTACGGTAGGCGGAACTATTTGATAGATTTCTTTGATACATCATCAAATATTTCTTCTTCGTAAGCAATAAAAGATTTAATCATACTCTTCCATAAATTTTGAACTAAAGTTTGAGGGATACCTCTTTTTTTCGCCTCTTCATCCAATCTTTCTAATATATCCTTAATCCTTTTTTCATCAATTATCTCATTTCGTTCTTTAAATTGAACAACTTTTGTAACTAAATTTTTCCTTTCTGATATAAGATTTAGAATTTTTAGATCAATTTCATCAATTTGCGACCTTATTTTTTTTATGTCATTCGATTTAACCATAAATTATTTAAAATGATTATGTTTATATAACATATCAATATCATTAGACCACTGGTTTAAATATAATATCTTCCATTCTTCAGCAGGCGATCTTCCAGAGTCTAAAATTTTATTTAGGGGTTCAAGAAAAGATTCTTCGCTCTTTCCAGATTTAAAAAAATTCCTGTTTCTTAACCCTCTAGAAGAAAGATTGATTATTTTTTTTGAAAATGAATGTAAGCTTTCATTTTTTGGAGACATTGCTTTCAGCCCATTTCTTCTGGTATCTTCGTAAAAATTCATTACATCATTATACGACCATGATTTTATAATATCACTTACTTCATTCAATACGTTTTCATCATACAAAATTCCTGTCCAGAATGCAGGAAGAGCACATACTCTAGACCAGGGACCACCGTCAGCACCTCTAAGTTCTATAAAAGATTTCAATCTTACTTCAGGGAAAACTGTAGTCATATGCATTTCCCAATCATCAATTTTAGGCTCAATATCAATACCTTTAATATTTTTTGTTAAAAAATCTCTAAAACTCTTTCCAGTTAGATCGATGTAATTACTGTTTCTAACAACGAAATACATTGGTACATCTAAAAGATAATCTACATATCTTTCGAATGAAAAACTCTTATCATATACAAAAGGAAGGATGCCACACCTATCATTGTCAGTTTCAGTCCATATATATGACCTGTAACTCGAGTATTCTGTAAGTTTGCCTCCAATGAAGGGTGAGTTCGCGTACAATGCAATTACTAAAGGTTGTATAGATTGTGCTACTCTGAATTTTTTAACCATATCTTCTTCTGAAGAGTAATCAAAGTTAGCTTGAATAGTCGTAGTCCTTAACATCATATCGATCCCATTCTTTCCTACTTTTGGCATGTACCTTCTCATAATGTTATACCTCTCTTTAGGCATTGACGGTAAATCGACAACTTCCCATTTTGGGAGAACACCTATTCCCATAAACTGAATATTAAGATTTTTACAAACTTTATTTAGTTCGTCCTGATGAGAATTAACCTCTTTACAAGTTTGGAATAAGTTACTGAAAGGAGCACCTGATAATTCAATCTGACCCCCTGGCTCTAATGTAATTGATGATTTGTTTTTTCTAAGTTCTATTATTTTATCTTTTTCAAATATTTTTTCCCACTTGAAGTTTGAAGATAAGTTTGAAAATATTTTTTGAATGTCATCAAAAGTAATTGGACTTAAGTCATTCTTCTTAAATCCAAACTTTTCGTGCTCAGTTCCTATTTTCCATTTTGCTTTAACCTTACATCCGTCAGATAACTTCAAGATTAAATTTTCTTTGTTCAATTCTTTTATCACTCCATTAAAGCCCTTAAACAAGACAGAGAGTAAATTGCAGCTGTGTCAGCCTTTAAAATATTGTTTCCTAAACTTACCCGACAAATCTCCTGCTCATAAATGATTTTTTTGTCAGAGATTGACCAACCCCCAACAGGTCCAATAAAAATTGCAATTTTTTTAAACTTTTTAAACAAGTTGTTAGCACTTAATATTGGATATCCTCCTTTTTCATCACAAAAAACAATCAGCCTTTCCTTGTCCCATTCCCTCAGTAAATCAGCAAGCGGTTTTATTTCAGAAATTTCAGGTATAGTGATGGCATTGCTTTGTTCAACAGCTTCAATTGAAATTTTTCTTAATCTTTCAATTTTATTATTTAATTTCATAGAAAATTCAGTGAACATTGGAACTATTTTTTTAACACCTATTTCTGAAACCTTTTCAATTAAATTATTAATATTTTTAGTTTTAACAATACCAAAACAGATCCATATATCTGGAATAAGATTCTTTTGCCTGATCAATTTTAGTGGTAATAAATTAAATTTTTTTTTACAGTTTATTTTACATTCCCACTCTGAATTTTTATCAAAAAGAAAAATTTTTTCATCTTTTTTTTTTCTCATTACATTTTTAAGATAATGAATGTGATGTTTATGAGGTAAAATTATTTGACCTTTAATAATTTTATTTTCTGAGTATATTCTGATTTTGGACATAAAATGCAAAAAAAATTGAAAGCTTATGTTTAAAAAAATTAAAAGAAAATGCAAGAATTTATTAATTCTTGGTCGTTATCATAACCCAGTTGGATCCTTTTTGTTAATGTGGCCCTGCTACTGGGGTTGTTTGTCTCAAATTAATAATAATATCATTGATTCTTTGATTTATTTTACAATTGGAGCTTTTGTAATGAGGGGGGCAGGGTGTACAATTAATGACGTTTTTGATAAAAATTTTGACAAACAAGTTGAAAGAACAAAAAATCGGCCCTTAGCATCTGGTCTAATAAGTACAAAGGAATCTGTTTATTTTATTTTTTTTCAGTTAATAATAGGTTTATATATTGTTTTACAATTTGAATTTAGAGTCATAGTTTGGAGTTTTCTTATAGTTCCACTAGTAATTTGTTATCCACTTCTAAAAAGAATAACTTACTTTCCACAGATAGCACTTGGTTTGGCTTTTAACTGGGGCGTTATCCTAGGCCACATGAGTCAATCTACAAGTTTTAATTTTGAAATATTATATCTTTATTTTGGAGGTGTTTTTCTGACAATTGCTTATGACACTGTTTATGGTTTTCAAGATATAAAAGATGACAAAAAGCTTGGGTTAAAATCCATGTCTATTTTTTTTGAAAAAAATATTAAATTCCTCCTTTTTACCTATATTGTTAGTGCAGTTTTGTTCTTTATATTTTTGATAGTTTTCTTTAAAAATCACTATATTAATTTGGTTTTTGGATCATTAATCCTATTTGCTTTTCTGTTTCAGTATTTTGCGTTTACAAATAAGGTAAAACTAGAAATTATCTTTAAATCAAATATTTATATTGGAGCTTTTGTATCTTTTATTATTGCTGTACAAAATTATTTATGAGGCAAAATGATGTATCTTGTATTACAATTATCAACATTTTCCCATGATTTTTTTTCCCATAACTTTTTTGCTTCGTCATAGTTTTTGAACGGGCCGTATTTCTCCTGTTTGAACCCTTCTTCATATTCATTAAATGAAGTATCTTTGTAAACTCCTCCAACTACAAAATAACTCATAAAAAAAATAATATTGCTATATTGTATTTATGGCAAATTAAAATATAAATAAGTCTTTTATGGATAAAAATTTTTTAAAAGATATTTTGGCAAAGCTCAAAAAAAATGGAAGTGATGAATCTGATGTTTTTTATTATAAAGTCAGAAATATCAGCAGTTCGTCTAGGCTTGGAAAAATCGAGAAAACTGAAGAATCCGAAGTTACCGAAATAGGCATAAGAACTATAATTAATAAAAAACAATCCATAGTTTCAACAACCAATTTAGAAAAGAAAAATATTGAATATTTAATAGATAAAGTTATCAGTATGGCAAAAGTTGTACCGACTAATGAATATTGTGGATTAGCTGATGAAAAAAATGTTAAAAAATTTGATAAAGATCAATTTGAAAGTCTAGAACTTTTTGATTCTTTTTCACCCTCTATTGATTTAATTAAAAAAAAAGTAATTTTACTTGAAAAAAGCGCTTTATCAAACAGTAAAATAACCAATTCTGAGGGAGCTGAAATTGCGTATTCAAATTCTTATACTTGTTTAATGGGTTCCAATGGACTTGAAATTGAAATGAACAAAACTCATAGTGATTTCATTATTGCTGTTCTTGCTGGCGATAATAACTCAATGGAAAGAGAATATGATTATAAATCAAAAGTTTTTTTTGATGACCTTGGAGATTTTGAAGCAATTGGGAAAGAAGTTTCTAAAAATGCAATAAAAAAACTAAATTCTAGAAAAATCAAAACATGTAAGTCAGACGTAATCTTTGATTCGAAAGTTTCTTCAAGTCTTTTAAGAAACCTCTTCACTGCTTGCAATGCACAATCAATAATTAAAGGTACTAGTTTTTTAAAAGACAAAATAGATAAAAATATTTTTAATAAAAATATATGCATAATTGACAATCCATTAATGAAAAAAAAATTAAGATCTAGAATATCTGATTGTGAAGGTATTGAGTCTAATAAAAAATACTTGGTACAGAATGGTAATCTAAAATTCTTTTTTAATTCACTTAGTTCAGCAAAACAAATTAATCATGAACCATCTGGTCATGCCTCTAGATCTGTTTCATCAATACCTTCAATTTCATTCTCTAATCTTTATATGGAAAAAGGAAATAATTCAAAAAACGATTTAATTAAATCCATGAAAAAAGGACTTTTGGTAACAGAATTAATGGGAAGTTCTATAAATTATTCGAACGGAGATTACAGTAGAGGGGCGTCTGGATTTTGGATAGAAAATGGAGAAATCTGTTTTCCTGTCTCAGAAATAACCATTGCTGGCAATCTTAATAGGATGTTTGAATCTTTAATACCAGCAGACGACCTAGAATTTAATTTTGCAGTTAATGCACCATCATGCTTGATTGAAAATTTAACTCTGGGTGGAAAATAATTGACAACAAATAAAATCTTTTCGGAAATTGAAAATATTTCAAAAAGTGCAGTTCTCAAGGCAGGATTAATTGCTAAAGAATACAAAAATAAAATTTCAGTTAAATACAAATCAAAAAATCAGCCGGTTACTGAAGCTGATACAGCTATTGATGATTTTTTAAAATCGTTTTTTAAAAGAGAAACTCCTGAATTTGGTTGGGTATCCGAAGAGTCAAATGATGATAAGTCAAGGTTTTCGTCTGAATTTTTTTGGTGTGTTGATCCCATTGATGGAACTAGATCATATATTTCAGGAAAACCTGAATATACTATATCCTTAGCATTAATAAAAAAAAATCGGCCTATATTAGGGTGTATATTTAACCCAGAAACAAATGAATTTTTTTTCGCAAAAAAGGATAGAGGAGCCTTCTGTAACGACAAAAAAATATATGTTAATAAAAATAAAGATATCACCTCATCAATATATGCGATTAGCAATTCTGAAATCAAAAAATTAGAACAATTTAATTTTTTTAAAAGAGAAAATATCATTAAAATAGGTTCAATAGCTTATAAAATTGCATTAGTAGCAAAAGGAAAAATTGATGTAGCACTAAGTTTCACAAAGAAAAATGATTGGGATTTGGCTGCATCAGATTTAATTTTGAAAGAAGCTGGGGGTAATATTAAAAAAATGAATGGTGAAGATATAATATATAATAGTAACGTAATGAACGTTAGTTCGGTAATTGCTTGCAATAATGAATTAATTGAAGAATTGTGTGTTAAACTAAATGATTAAAAGTGCGGACAAAAATACCGTAGACCTTCTAAAACGTCTTTTTTCCAATTATGTGAAAAAACATCAATTTAAATTAATTATCTCTATTTTTTGCATGGTAATAGTCGCAGCCTCAACTGCTATAAATGCATGGATGATGCAACCAGTTCTTGATGAAATATTCATAAATAAAAATCAAAAATTGATAATTTTAATACCTATAGCAATTTTAATTGTAGCTATAATAAAAGGGGTAGCATCCTATTTTCAATCAATCCTGATGAGTTTTATTGGTTACAAATTAGTAGCTGATATTCAAAATCAAATGTTTAATGCAGCTATCCGATGTGACTTGTCTTATTACAATCAAATTAACTCAGGAACTCTTGTTTCCCGGTTTATTGCAGATGTTGGAGCGCTATCAAGAGGAGTTCACAATGTTATAATTAATATTGTTAAAGATTCATTAACCTTTATTTTCTTAGTCGGGGTTATGTTCTATCATGATGCAAAATTAGCAACAATTGCAATATTTGTTTTCCCAATAGCCATTTATCCAATTAGGAGGATTGGTAAAAGATTACGAAAAATATCTAAGAATACACAAGTTGGCTTTGGTTTATTGACTTCAAAATTATCAGAATCATTTTCAGCAATAAAAACAATTAAAGCTTTTAACTCTGAGGACTATGAATCCAAAAGAATCGACAAGGAAATTTTAAATATATTTGACCTCACATTTAAATCTACAAAAGTTAATTCTATAGCTCGTCCCCTTATGGAAATTATTAGTGGAGTGGCTATTGCTGGAATAATCTTTATAGGAGGTAGTCAAGTCATTTTAGACCAAACAACCCCAGGAACATTTTTTTCATTTCTGACAGCTTTATTAATGGCTTATCAACCAATAAAATCTCTAGCGAGTTTAAATGCAACTTTACAAATATCAATGGCATCGGCTGAAAGAATTTTTGAAATTGTTGACCAAAAACCACAAATTAGACAACTTATAAAAACAAAAGATGAAAGCTTAGATCCAAAATTAAAATATAATATTAGTATATCTAAAATGTATTTTAAATACCAAGCTTCTACAAAATTTATATTAAAAAATATTAATTTAGAAATATTTAGTGGCGAAAAAGTTGCCCTTGTAGGATACTCAGGTGCAGGAAAAACAACTCTAATGAATTTGCTTCCAAGATTTTTCGATCCTACTAAAGGAAAAATTGAAATCGGTGGAATAGATATAAGGGAATTAAGTTTAAATTTTCTAAGAGATTATTTTTCTTTAGTTAGTCAAGATATTGTTTTGTTTGATGAAACAATAAAATACAATATTTCATATGGAGATAAAAATTATAATTTGAAAGATATAAAATCCGCTAGCATCAAATCGAATTGCTTTGAATTTATAAAAAAATTTCCAAATGGTTTCAATGAGAAAATAGGTGAAAATGCTGTAAGACTCTCTGGAGGACAAAAACAAAGGATTGCAATAGCTAGAGCATTTATAAGAAACTCACCTTTTCTTTTGTTGGATGAGGCAACGTCATCATTGGATTCGAAATCTGAAAAGAAGATTCAGGATTCACTGAATAAACTTGTATCTAACAAAACTTCTTTAATTATTGCTCATAGACTTTCAACTGTTATGGATGCGGACAGGATAGTTATTATAAATAACGGAGAAATCTTGGATATCGGAAAGCATAAAAGCCTATTAAAGAGTTCTAAAATTTATAAAAATCTATATGAACTTCAATTTAAGAGAAGAAATGAAAAAATTATTAAAGCATAAAAATTTTCAAGCTCTCATAGGTTGGATTATCTCAATATATTTAAGAATTTGTTTTCAATCTTCGTCCTGGATAACTAAAAACAATAATATACCAACAAATTTATTAAAAAAAAAAAAGAGTATTATTATTTGTTTTTGGCATAACAGATTATTGATGGCGTCTTTTTGTTGGAATTGGGATCAAAAATTCAAAATGTTAATTTCATCTCATCCTGATGGAAAAATAATTTCTAATGCTGTTTCACATTTAGGAATAGACACCATTACTGGATCATCAAGAAAACAAAATATATCTTCTTTGAAAGAAATAATTAGTCTCATCAAAAAAAACTGTATTGTAGGAATTACACCAGATGGCCCCCGAGGTCCCAAAGAAAAAATAAAAAATGGACTCATCTCTCTTTTCAATAAAACTGGAGTAACTGTTTTACCGCTAAGTTATTCTGCTAAATATAGAATTAAATTGAAAACCTGGGACGACTTTATCTTTGTAACACCTTTTAATAAATTTGTTGCAGTTTGGGGAAATCCATTAAAATTTGACAACCAAAAGACATCAACAGAAAATAAAAGAATTTTTGAGGAAGAATTAAACAGAATCACTAAACTTTCTGACAATTTATCTGGATAATTATGTTTATTAGAGCTTACAAATTACTGTCAGATGTCCTCACTATTCCATTTTTCATTTTTTTCTCAATAAGGCTTATTTTGTCTAAGGAAACATTTACAAGCATATTAGAAAAATTTACTATTATAAAAAAAAAAAGGCCAAAAGGAGAAGTAGTTTGGGTAAACGGTGTTAGTATTGGAGAAGCTAAGACCGCTGAGATTATTGCAAATCAAATAAAAAAAATGTATCCAAATTATTCAGTATTGTTGAGTACTTCAACACTTGCCTCTTATGCCCTACTATCTCAAAAAAAAGAAAAACATTATATTTTAGTTTATTGTCCTGTAGACATTAATTTTATAATTAAAAGATTTATTAATTATTGGGCACCAAAATCTACAATTTTTATTGAGTCAGAGATTTGGCCAAACATCTTTCATTATCTAAAAGAAAAATCAATAAAACTATCTCTTTTCAACGCAAGAATTTCATTAAATTCATTCTTAAGGTGGAGAAAAATGAAGGTTTTTGCAAATCAAGTTTTTCCATTAATCGAGAATTGCTTTGTTCAAGATCATAAATCTAAAGATTTTTTTCAAGAATTAGGAGTTAAGAAGGTAAAAAAAATTGAAAATCTAAAATTTCTTGCAAAAAAACTTAATGTGAACATGGAAGTATTTAATTTTTATAAAAGACAACTAAATAAAATGAATATTGTTACTTTATTTAGCTCTCATGAAGGCGAAGAAAAATTATTGATAGACTGCTATGAAACTATTTCACAAGAACTTAGAAATATTTTTTTTATTATAATTCCCAGACATGTTAATCGAACAGACAATATAATTTATGAATTTGAAAAAAAAAAAATACCTTATATTCTCAGAACTAAAGGAAATAAGAAAATTGGAAATGCTAGATTTTTAATTGTAGATACATTTGGAGAACTGGGCTGTTTTTTTAAATTATCTAAAATTGCTCTTATTGGTGGTTCATTTAAAAATATTGGAGGGCATAACCCAATAGAAACTAAAGACTACAATTGTTGTTTAATCTTTGGCCCTCATATGCAAAATTTTAATGACATAAAAGATGAGATCGTAAAAAAAAAAGCTGGTTTCGAAGTAAAAAACACAAATCAACTTGAAAAAAAGATAGTTAAATTGATCAATAATAAAAATCTTATTGTCCAAGCAAACAAAAACTTTAAAGATATTTGTAATGCTCATTCTAAAAAATCAAGTCTACTATTGAAGACTCTATTAAAATGATAAGTAAAATTTGGAAACAAAACAACTTTTTGAGTTATTTACTCTTACCTTTATCTTTAATTTATTTTTTAAGTTATCAGATTTATATTTTTTTTAGGCAAGAAAAAAAAATTGATATTCCAGTAATATGTGTTGGAAATGTCACTCTTGGTGGTGCTGGAAAGACTCCAACAGTAATTAAAATAAGAAAACTATTAAATGATAGGTTTGAAAAGATTTTTGTTCTAACGAGAGGTTATAAAGGAAAAAAGTCTGGCCCTATAATAGTAAATAAAAAATCAAGTTTCTTAGATGTTGGTGATGAAAGTTTACTCCATTTCAAATACGGCACAACTTGTGTAGCCAAAAATAAATTATTAGGTGCAAAATTTTCTGAAGAAATGGGTTGTGATTTATTAATTATGGATGATGGATTGCAGAGTGTTAATATAAAAAAAAATTTAAAAATTCTTGTCATTGATGGAGAATTTGCATTTGGAAATGAAAAACTATTTCCCTCTGGACCTCTAAGAGAACCAATAACAAATTGTATTGATAAGTGCGATATTATAGTAATAATTGGGAATAGAAATTTTTTAATGAAATCTCGACTCTTTTCTCACAAAAAAGTTTTTTTTGCAAGTAAACAAATATCAATTCATAGAGTAAAAAATAAAAACCTTTTTGTTTTTTCCGCCCTAGGGAATAATAAAAATTTTCATAACTCGTTGCTTGAAAAAGGACTAAAAATCAAAAGATATAAAGAATTTCCTGATCATCATATTTTCAAAAAAAGCGAGATAGTCAAAATTTTATCAGAAGCAAAAGATTATAATCTAACAACTGTTTGTACTGAAAAAGATTATTTAAAAGTTCCTTTAAAATTCCAAAAAAAAATTATTCCGATTCCGATGTTCTTATGCATTCAAAGAACTAAAATTTTTAAACAAGAAATACTTAAAAAACTTCGCAACTAATATAATTCAAAATTTAAAAGCGCCAATGGATCAACCGAAGTATTTTTTAAATAAACTCCCCAATGAAGATGTGGTCCTGTAGCCCTTCCAGTCATTCCAATTGAACCAATTAAATCACCTTTTGAGACAATTTGATTCTCAGTTACAGAAATTTCTTTGAGATGAGCAAAGATTGATATCAAGCCTAAACCGTGATCGATTATGATTGTATTGCCTGTAAAAAACATATTTTTTGCTACTAATTTTATTTTTCCAGAAGACGGAGCAATTACAGGTGTACCTTCTTTTGCAGCAATATCAATTCCTGCGTGAGGTTTTCTTGGTTTTGAGTTTAGAATTCTTTGACTTCCATAAAACCCTGATAATCTTCCTTTCGAAGGTAAAACAAACTTTCTTTCAAATAATCTACTCTTTAAACCAATTTTTTTTGCGTTTTTAATTTTTTTTTGGTCAGACAAAATTTTTTCAATTTCTGATTTTTTTGGTTCAACTTTATTTTGAGGTAAACCTTTAATATTTTCAATTTTATATTTTTTATCAGAAACTAGAAATTCTTTTGATATATTATTAATTTTTATTTTTACTTTCTGAGGAAACTTTCTTCCGAATGCAAATATAAATAATCCATCTTCAAAAGGTTCGACCGTTTCTCCATTAACTATAATTTTATCCATATATTCAACTTGACCAGCAATAATACCTCCTTCGCAAAAACAACCGTATATTTCTGGAAAGCTATTGGCTAATAGATTTTTGAATGGTATTAAAATAAAAATTAAGACTATTAACATCAAATCTTTTTTGCTAAAGTTTTATTGTTGAAGAATTCTATTTCAAATTTTTCATTTTTTTTAATTTCAGAATCAGATAAAATTATCTTCTTTTCTTTTCTTACAACAGCAAAACCTCTTTTTAAGGTGCTCTTATATGATAAAATGGAAAGTTCTCTCTTCTTAAAGTTAATTTTTTCTTTCCAATTACTAAATAATTTTTTCATGTGAATATCAATTTTTTCAAAACTATTATTAAGATTTGTTGAATAAATATTAACCTGGCTTTTGAAGCTGTCGGGAGAAAAAGTATCGAGAATCTTATATAATGAAATTTTAGCATTTTTTAATTTCGAATTTAATCCATTATTTAAATTCTGTTCAATAATATCTAGTGTTTGGTATTTATTATTAATTATTTCAATCAAATTAGGTATTTTTGATCTTAACATTTTAAAATTTAATAATGAAGTTTCAAAATTATAAACAAAATACTTTCTAAGAGATTTCTCCCAATCATTAAGTCTTAAGATTATTTCATCTCTATCTGGAACTACCATTTCAGCAGCTGCCGAAGGAGTTGGAGCTCTTAAATCTGATACTAGATCGCACAAAGTATAATCTGTTTCATGACCTACAGCTGAAACAATAGGAATTTTAGAGTCGTATATTTTTTTTACCATCAATTCTTCATTAAAAGGCATTAGATCTTCTAAACTTCCGCCTCCTCTGGCAATTATTATTAAATCTACTAGTTTTTCTTTTTTTGTTTCATCATTAAAATGTGATATTCCGTTTGTAATATCTTTAAGACATTGCTCTCCCTGAACATTAGCAGAATAAATCTTAAGCTCAATAGGGAATCTATCTGAAATTCGGTGAACAATGTCATTAAAGACAACTCCTGATTTTGAGGTTATAACTCCAATAGACTGAGGGAACTTTGGAAGTTTTTTTTTATTTTCTGAATCAAAAAACCCCAACTTAGCTAATTTTCTTTTTCTTGCTTCAAGCGTCTTTAATAAAGACCCCTCGCCTTCATATTGGATTTGTTCAACTATTATTTGGTATTTTGATTGTTGATGATAAGTTGTTACTTTTCCTTTTATTTCAACTGAAATGCCCTCTTCTATCTCCAAACTTATTTGAGGAACAGTTGATCTCCAACAAATTACGGAAATTATACTCGTTTCATCTTTTAAAGAAAAATAAATATGTCCGGAGGTATGTTTTTTTACTTGAGATATTTCCCCTACTACCTTTATTGTCTGAAAAGAATTATTTATTAAATTCTTTATTGAATCATTAAGTTGCGTTACGGTATAACTGACTATGTTGGAAAGTTTATTCATAATTTCAAATTTAATTTAAAAAATAAAAAAAAGGAATGATTTCTTGAATATTTTAGTCATAGGAGGAGGAGGAAGAGAGCATTCTATTTGCTGGTCAGTAAAAAAATCAAAAATTTGTAAATCAATCTATTGTATTCCTGGTAATGCGGGTATTTCTGAAATTGCTGAATGTTCAGAATTGGACCTTAATAAAAAAAACAAGTTAGTAGAATTTTGTAAAATAAAAAAAATTGATTTAGTAATAATAGGGCCTGAAAAATATCTAGAGAATGGATTAAGTGATTATTTGACAAATAAAAATATAAATGTCTTTGGACCAAGTAAAAAAGCAGCTATGCTAGAAACTTCTAAGTCTTTTGCTAAAAAGTTTCTTACTAAATTCAAAATCAATACTGCCAAATATAAGGAATTTCTTAGTCATTATGATGCTTTTAAATTCATTTCAAATGTTAAATATCCAATAGTTATAAAAGCTGACGGGTTAGCTTCTGGAAAAGGAGTTTTAATTTGTAATAATAAAATTGAGGCAGAAAAAGCTATTAACACAATAATGAAAGAAAAAAAATTTGGTTCAGCTGGAAAAAAAATTATAATCGAAGAATTTCTTTCAGGTTTTGAAATAAGTTACTTTGCTTTTTTTGATAAAAATGGATTTAAAAAGCTAGGTTATGCTCTAGATCATAAAAGAGCCTATGAAAATAATAAAGGTCCAAATACTGGTGGGATGGGTTGTTTTTTACCTTCAAAAAGAATCACTAAGAGGATTGAAAAAGAGATAGAGGAAAAAATATTAAAACCTACTTCAGCTGGATTTAAAAAAGAAAAACTTATATACCGAGGAATACTTTTTTTCGGTCTTATGATAACAAGTAATGGACCATATGTAATTGAATATAATGTAAGATTTGGTGACCCTGAATGTCAAATTTTAATGAGAAATCTTCAAACTGACTTTCTAAAAATTATTAATCTAAATATCCAAGATAAGGTTTCAAAACTAAAAATAAGAAGAGAAAATAAATCTATAATTTGTGTTGTTTTAGCCTCTAAAGGTTATCCTGGAATCTTCAACACTAATAAAAAAATTGAGAATCTTGAAAAGGCCAAATTAATAAAAGGTGTTGAAATCTTTCACGCAGGAACTGAATCTAGAGGAAGTGAGGTTTTTTCAACAGGTGGAAGGGTTCTATCGATTACTGCTAAAGGTAAATCGATTAGTGAAGCAAGAAGACTTGCTTATAAAGCTTTAGAACAAATAAACTGGCCTTATGGTTTTTATAGAAAAGATATTGGACTACTCAACGCTTAGATTATCTTTTCTCTTTAAAAGAATCAATAATTAATTTTCTACATTCTTTTTCCTTAAACCCCCCTAAAAATTCATAATCTTTAACACCTGAAAAATAATTTTTCAATTTTTTGCTGTGAATTCTAAGATTATCAGAATATGTACCAAAATAAATTTTTTTAATTCCTACGCTTAAAATTAATGACTCACACATCAAACAAGGCTCCAAGGTAACATACATTGAAAAATTAATAAGTTTAGTAGTTTTGAGTTTTCTACAAGCTTCTCTAATGGCAATAATTTCAGCGTGAGCAGAGGGATCATTGTTTCTTACAACCGAATTATAAGCTACACTTATTAAATTATCTTTATTATCTACTAACACACACCCAACAGGAACCTCGTCTTGTCGCTTTGCTATTTGAGCCAAAAATAAAGCTAATTTCATATAATCTTTATTCATATTTTTAGGATAACTTTGAAATTATAATACCTTCACCATTAGAAATATTCTTTAATTTTCTCAAATCAAATTTAGTATTTCCCCAAATATTACATTTAGAAGCCAATCTAATTTCATTATCAATTGAAGCAGGAGTTTTTCCAAATCCAATCGCAATAGCACGTCCTGATGGCCAATATGCAATTTCACCAAGAATAAGAACATCTTTTGCATTAGATTCTAATTCAGCTTTTACTGAAGTATGAAAATATATTTCCTCCCCCCAAGTTTGGACAGTGGATCTTATTGGAAGAGATCCCCAAATATTTAATGCTGTATTGGAATTGTTTAGATCTGTAATTATCTCGAAATTTTTTATAATAATTTTACATCTTTTTTTCATATAATATATTAACACTGAATTTAATTTTTTAAAGATCAATGAATAAACCATTAATTGGAATAACACTGGATGAAGAAAATATAGAAACGTATTCAAAGTATCCGTTGTATGCAGTACGAAAAAATTACTCCGAATCTATTGAGATTGCTGGTGGCACATGCATATTCTTACCAAATAATCTAAAAGCAATTAATCATTATCTAAAAATCATTGATGGTCTTCTAGTTACGGGGGGGGATTTCGACATTGATCCAAAGTTGTATGGAGAATCCAAGAAGAGTAAAAAAGTAAAAACTAAATCAAATAGGACTAATTTTGAATTTAAAATCACATCTAAAGCTTTAAAACAAGAAATACCTGTTTTAGGTATTTGTGGAGGTCAGCAATTAATAAATGTTGTTCTAGGAGGAACTCTAATACAACACATTCCAGATGCAATTCAAACCAAAATTAATCATGAGCAGAAAAATCCTAGAAATCAGGGAAGTCACAACGTTTATATAAAAAAAGACACCAACTTATTTAAAATAGTAAGAAATTCAAAAATGTTTGTGAATTCGGCTCATCATCAAGCAGTAGATAAACTTGGAAATAATTTAATTGCATCGGCATTTTCAGACGATGGAGTAATAGAAGCAATTGAATCGAGAAAACTTAATTATTGTATAGGTGTTCAATGGCACCCAGAATTTTTAATTGACGAAAGAGATATAAAAATTTTTAGATCTCTGGTTAATTCAGCCAAGAATAGAATTGAATAATAAACTAATAAGATTATCAAAATTAATTTCTCATGCTGGAGTTTGCTCTAGAAAAGAGGCAGAGACTTTAATTAAAAAAAATTATGTCAAAATTAACGGTGAAATTTTTAAAGATTTTTTTATTCAAAAATATAAAATCAAAACTATCTCTGTTAATGATAAAATACTAAAAAAAAAACCAACAAGAGTTTGGATTTTAAATAAACCTATTGGTTATGTTTGCTCTAATAATGAACAAAACTCACAGAAAAGCATTTTTAGATTAATTTCAAATAGACTTCCTAGGATGGTATCAATTGGGAGATTAGACATAAATTCAAATGGTTTAATTTTGATGACAAATAACCCAACTTTTTCAAATTTTCTAGAAAGACCTGAAAATAGTATTGAGAGAACTTATTTGGTAAAAGTTTTTGGCAATATAAATAATATTAAACAAATAAATAATAAATCATTATTTATCAATGGATTTCTCTATAAAGATATTTCAATAAGAGTTTTAACTAAAGAAGCTAATAATAATCTTTTAGAGATAAAATTAACAGAGGGAAAAAATAGAGAAATACGAAAAATTCTTTATCATTTTGGTTTTAAAGTAAAAAAGTTAACTAGAATTAGTTTTGGACCATTCAGACTGAACGAATTAAAAGATGGAAAAATACATGAAGTCAAAAATTTTAATTTGAGAAAAATTCTCAAATCTCTTAGATTTAAAGATGAGAATTATTTCGGGTAAGTTTAGAGGAAGAAAAATAATAGGACCAAAAAATAATTTAATACGTCCAACTTCAGATAGAGCAAGAGAGATGATCTTTAGCACTCTAAATTCTATCTTATCAAAACATAATATATCTTTAAATGGTCTAGTAGTAATGGATTGCTTCTGCGGAACAGGGGCATTTGGAATTGAAGCAATTTCGAGAGGTGCAGAAAAGGTTGTTTTCATTGACTATTCAGCTGAATGTCTAGATGTGTGTAAGTCAAATTGCAACAAGTTTCAAATAAATGAAAAAAGCAAAATATTTAAAATTGATTTTTTCAAAGAAAAAATTGCAGAACAGTTTTTTAAAATTGATATTTTATTCTGTGATCCCCCATATAGAAAATTTAATTTAAGTAAAATTATTCAAAGAATTGATAAGTTAGTAAAGAAACATTGTTTTATTATTATTGAAAGTCAAATTGAAGATTATAAGAATGAATTAGATGGGTATGAATTAATTAAGATAAAATACATTTCAAATTCACAATTTATTTTTTTAAAAAAAGGTTAATTTATTTTCTCCCAAATAATTTTTCTATTTCATTAAGGTCTAACTCAACGTAAGTAGGTCTTCCATGATTGCATTGACCAGAAAATTTTGTTTTTTCAATTTTTCTTAATAGATCGTTCATTTCCTCAACTTGCATTACCCTTCCTGATCTGATTGAACCATGACAAGCCATAGAAGAGCATATTTTGTTAATTTCTGATTCTACTGTATCAAAATTTTCGTCGTTTATTAAATCGTTTAATAATTCTTCAACTAATTTTTTAACATCGCAATTTGAAATTATAGAAGGAATTTCTCTTACTATAATTGAACTCATCCCAAAAATTTCAATTTTTAAACCATACTTTTCAAAAAGACATAATCTTTTCTTAATATCTTCTATCATCAGTTTTTCTACATCAATTACAACTGGTATTAATAGAATTTGAGATTTAATTTTATTTTTATAGAAGTCTTCCTTCAATTTTTCGTAAACTATTCTTTCATGAGCTGCATGTTGATCAACAATAACTATTCCTTTTTCTGTTTGTGAAATTATATAGTTCTGATGAAACTGACTTTTTGCAAAACCCAATGGATAATGATTCAACTCAGATTCATTAATTGAAACTTCAAATTCTTTTAAATTACCTTGAATTACATTAAAATCTTTTTTAAACAATAAATTTGTAAAATTTTCCTTTTGTTTAAAATCATGATTTTTGACTTCTGAATTTTTTATTATGTTTTCTACAAGTTTTGATGAAACTTCTTTGGAATTTTGATAACCAATATTTTTTAATGAGTTCTTAATAGAACTTATTATAGATGATTTTATAAAGTTTAAGTCTTGAAATCTTACTTCATTTTTCATCGGATGAACGTTTATGTCAACCCAATCCAATGGGCAAACTATATTTAAAATTAATTGAGGAAACCTTTTATGAGAAATTAAATCTCTATAGGCAACTTTGAAAATACTATTTAGTGATTTATCATTGATTATTCTATTATTTACATACACAAATTGATTACTTGAATTGGAGTGATTAAAAGTTGGAACACATAACAATCCACAAAGTTTTAAATTATTGTCACATCTATTTATTTCAATACTATTCTCTAAAAATTCGGATCCAAGAACCTCCTTGACCCTATTTAAGAACTGTTCATTACTATTTAAAATATTATCGGTTCTAATTACTTTTTTGCCATTAATAAATAAATTGAATTGAACATTATGATTAACTAATGCAAACCTTTGGATCAATTTTTTAATAAGAAAAGATTCATGATTTTCTGATTTCAAAAACTTTAATCTAGCGGGGGTTGAAAAAAACAGGTTTCTTATATTCACATATGTACCCTTTTTCTGACTAGCTGGTTTGAGATATTTTATTTGACCAGATACTGCGTTAATCTCATACCCATCTGAGTTAATATTTTTATTAGACCTTAATGTAAAATCTGAAACTGAAGCTATTGAAGATAATGCTTCACCCCTAAATCCCAAAGTTTTAATACTATCTATTTTTTTTGACTTTAATTTAGAAGTTGCATGCCTTGAAATAGCCTTTTTTAAGTCATCTTTATAAATACCGCAGCCATTATCTAAAACTGTAATTTCAACCTTTCCGCCATTTTTTATAAAAATGTCAATTTTATTTGCACCAGCGTCAATGCTATTTTCAACTAATTCTTTGACAGCCGATGCTGGCCTCTCAAGAACTTCTCCTGCTGCAATTTTGTTGATCAAATTTTCGGATAAAAATTCAATATCATTCATTTATTTAAATATTTTCTAGTTAGCTTTTTTCCTTCCTCAACCGCTGGTTGATCAAATGGATTAACGTTAATAAGAAAACATCCAAAAATTGTTTCAAGGAAAAAAAACATCATTAAGTTTCCAAGACTATTTTCGTCCATTTTATTTAATAGTATTTTTCTTAATGGCACTTTTTTTTTCCTTAATGTTTCTACTGTAGCTTTCATTTCAGCATTTAAAAGTTCGTCCATAGATTTATTATGCAAAATTTTAAATTTATTTTTTTTAAAGTAATTGCAATTAAGTTTATTTTTCGAGTCTAAATAATCTTTGGCAATAATTGTAAAAAACTTATCCTTAGGACCGTCAAGATAAAGTTGCAGTTGACTATGCTGATCGACGGTTCCTAAAGCATTCACAGGTGTTATTCCCATTTTTTTTTTACCAATACTCTCTGCCCATAGTTGTCTATACCAATAGGACAAGTTATTTAAAGCATCGACATAAGGCATTATTACTGACATGTTGACTTTTTTTTTATTAAGCTCAATTAGATTAAAGACTGGACAAAAATATTTATTAAAAGAATTAGAGTCATTAATCTTTTGAATGAATTCTTTTCCCCCATCACAAAAATTCTTGATATTAAAACCAGCAAGCAAAGCCGGTAACAAGCCAACAATTGAAAATACCGTAAATCTTCCTCCTATAGACAATGGATGGGGAATAAAGGTAATTTTTTCATTTTCTTGAATTTTCTTGAGTGTACTTACCTTATCCTCAGTAATAATAAAAAAATGATTATTTATAGAAATTTTTTTTTTTTCAAATTTATTTTTTATTAAAAAAAACTGAGATAGAGTTTCAATTGTCTCTCCAGATTTTGAAGTAATAACACAAGAAACTTTTTTTAAGTTAAGACTTTCAAGCAAACCTTCGATTTGAATTGAATCTACGTTTTCTATAAAAAAAATTCTTGGTCGTTTAACATCATAATAAAAATTTCTTACATATGAGACTAAAGTCTTACCCCCCAAACTTGATCCTCCCGTACCAAGGAATAAAACGACCTCATATTTGCTTAACTTATCTGAAACTTGTCTAATGTAGTCAAATTCTTTTTCATATAAATCAACGATAAAACCAAATTTATTTGAATTTATACAATCAAGAATTTTATTTTTGGCATCTGAAAATTTTTTACTCTTTATATTATTTCCAAGATATGGAAGATTAAAACATGATTGTGAGAAAGTCATTCTTCTTTCGGTTCTCCAACTATCATAAAAAATAATTCATCATTGTCGAAAATATCCGATAACACTTTATTAACTCTTTTTAAATCCAAATTATTGATGATAGTTTCTCTCTTTTGAAAGTAATCTTCACCTAGATTGTAATATTGTACTACCTCTAACAAACCAGATATTGAAAGGGTGCTTGTAAAGTTTCTAGTGAATGAACCATTAAAGTAAGCTTTTGCATTATCAAGTTCAGTTTTACTTATACCCTTATTTTTTATTTTTTCCCACTCGTCCTTAACATTTGAAATTGTTTCATAAACATATTCATTCCTGGTTTGAAAACCTCCAACAATAACTCCATCACTTTGATAAGACAATAAATAAGAATATATTGAATAAACAAGACCCTTTTTTTCTCTTATTCTTTTATAAAGACGAGACTGAAAACCTCCACCTCCAAAAATGTAATTAGCAATTCTTAAAGAAAAATATTCTTCATCATTTCTGGCTAAACCAGGATGTCCAAATAATACGCTGGTTTGAGGGGTGCTCAAATTAAAAATTTTCTTACCTTTTCCTAATGTGTCAAATTTTTTTAATTTAGGAATATCTTTTAAGTTTGTTAATTCTCCAAATACAAGTCCTACAAACTTTTTAATTTTTTCCTCTTTGATATTCCCTGCAACACCAATAACTAAATTAGATTTTTGAAATGCAATTTTATGAAAAGAAATTAAGTCATTTCTTTTTATTTTATTAAGTGAGGAAATTGACCCTTTTGTAGTTTTCGAAAATGTATGGTTTTTAAAAAAATTTTCATTAAATTTATTCGAAGCTAATGTTGACAAATTTGAATCGTCGATTTTAATACTAGCAATTATCTGCTTTTTAGTTCTTTCAATGTCTTCCAATTTAAAATCAGGAAAGTTTAGAGCTTCATAAAAAAGATTGAAACCTTTTTCAACCTGAGATGAAATTATTTGAAAATTTCCGTTAATTTTATCTTTTTGTGAAGAAAAATTCAATTTCATACCAATCATCTTCATCTCTTTTTTAAATTCAGTTGAGCTTAAATTTCTTGTTCCTTCGTCCATTAGCGATGTCATTAAATTAGAGATTCCTTGTTTATTTTGAGAATCTAATGAACTTCCTCCCCTAAAACTAAAGCTCACACTTACAATCGGAATAGATTTGTCCTTTACAAACCAAAAATTTATACCAGATTCTGTCTCTAGTTTTTTAAAATCTAATGCATTAGCTTGTTGAAAAAAAAAAATGGTAAAAAAAATTATAAACTTCAATTTTTTAAACTTCCTGTTATGTAATTTTTATTTTTTTGGAATTCTTGCAACTCTTTTTTTACCATTTTCAAAGTGATTTTTCCTAAGTTTTCATTCCAACTTTCAATATCATCTAGCTTAATTCCAACAGAGAGGGCTTCTCCAATAATTTCAGCAGGTTTTAAAATTCCATCCATACCGTATATGCTGTCATAATAATATTTCTTTTTTTCTAGTTCTAACCTATCTTCTGTAATTCCTTTCACAATAGATTTTAATATTTGTTCATCTAGCAAATTACTAATTTCGTTATGACTCATCTTTTTGTTAGGAATTGCATAAATATAAATGTAACCTTCTCCTTTTGCTAAACCTTGATAGAATCCTCCCACCATTGAAAAAATTTTTTTTTCTTTAACAAATTTCTCGTACAAGATACTAGATGTGCCACCAGCTAGAATTTTCATACCAAGATCAAGAGATAAAGATTCTAGAATAGAATCTTTATAAGTTTTTGTTCTGTAAATTCTTTTCCAAATTTGCTGTTTTACATTTTTATTATTTAGTTCAACATGAGTTGTAGTTTTTAAATCTGGATTGCTTAACCTTTGAACATCAATTTTTTTCTTTCCATTAATTTTACCATAGTACTTTTTTACAAATTTTTTGGCTTCAGAAAACGTAACATCTCCAGACAGAATAACAGTTGCATTCTCTGGACTGTATAATTTTTCATAAAATTTAATTACATCATTGTACGACAAATTTTCAATTTCATGTTTCCATCCTATTATAGGTCTCCCATAGTAGTCATTCGGATATAATGAGCTTCTCATTGACTCATCTAGTTGAGCAGACGGATCACTTTCAATTCTCTGAAAGCGTTCTTCAAGTATAACTTTTTTTTCTATATCAATATTTTCCTTAGTAAGAGTGAGATTTTTCATTCTATCAGCCTCCAACTCTATAACTTTTTTCAAATTCTGACTTGGAAAAACTTGAAAATAAGCAGTATAATCATAGCTAGTAAAAGCATTCTCACTCCCTCCTATCTTGGAGAGAAAGTCTGAGTAATAGCTTTGTGGGTATTTTTTTGTTCCTTTAAACATCAAGTGTTCCATAAAATGAGCTAATCCACTTTTACCCTTTTGTTCAGCGCTTGAGCCAAAATCATACCAAATCATTTGCGCAACTACCGGAGCTCTGGGATTTTCAACCACTACTAATTTTAAACCATTATTAAGCTGAATTGATTTTGAATTAAATATTCTTTTTGATTCTAAATTAAAAGAGAACAGAACTATTGTTAGAAATAGAGTAACTAAATTCATTTAATCTATGATAGGTAAATTATCTAAATCAAGAGGATTAGAATTTTCTATAAATTTCTGTGTCTGCTCAAAATCTTGAGTATTATTTTGAGATCTGTTAACAAAAGTCGAAATGTTTTGATCTGGAAGATATCTTCTGGAAAAATTATATCCTTTGTCATAAATTGGTCTATAATACAAATTACCTTCCTTAAACCCTTGTACATATTGACCATAAACCCACTCTCCAATTGTAAATTTTTTATTTTCTTTGAATCTTTCTAGCGAATCAGAAGGGGTTCTAGAAGACTCAACATTTATTTGAGGGGCGAGAAAATTTCTAACTTGTGGCTGAACACTTTGATACTGACGGTTCATGGAATTGTTGTATTCCACAGTATTAACTCTAGACTGGATCGGTCTTTTAGAACTTGATTTAGCAACTCTGTCAAAATCAGGCGGCAATACTAACTCTGGAGTTTGTTCAATTATTTCATTTTCTAAATCTGGTTTAGTAAAACCAGCCAACTCAGATAAAGTTTCACACGAGCTAATAATAAAACATAAAAATATCAGAGTAATATTTGATTTACAATTAATCATAATCATCACACATAAAACCTCCGTTTACATAGTCTTCAACTACCCGGATACAATCATTTTGAATTCCAAAAAGTTCCATTTCTTCTTCTAATGTAATCACAGGTTTTAGATTACTTTTATTTGACTTTGACTGAGGAAAATCATTAAAGGCTGGAGCTGAAAAGTTCTGAGGATAACCTCTAGGAGTACCTAAATTATTAGAATATGAATAGGGTAAAGGTGCTGCTTGATCAATCGAGTATTGTGGGAAAGGAGGAGGAGGAGGCGCAAGCATTGGTGTGCCGTTCGGGCCGACAAAGTAATATTGTCTCTGGCTCCTATAAATTGGGTCGTAATAGGGTTGAATATTTTGTTGGGGTTGGTTAAAACTTTGTTGAGCAGTATCATCAAAATAATCAGAATCTGGCATTGCGTAATCAGGAACTTCAACAGCTTCTTCGATAACTACTGCTTCACTCTGCTCAGGCTCTTCATCTTCCCAAAAATTAACAGAATCATATAAAAAATCTCCTGCCTCTGAAATTGTATCCAAAGTTGAGTCAAATGTTGACTCCAACGTTGAGCAAGAACTTATTAAAAAAAATGGTACAAGGGCAAATAATTTTTTTAACTTGCTGAATGAATTCATAATATAACTATATATAGTGTTTTAAAATTCAACAATACAACATTTTGTTGAATATAATATATATAAATAACATTACTTTGTTCTTTTGAAAAGCATAATTCAAATTTAATTTTTTTTTTTTTTAACCATACTGTAGAGAAATAAAAATGCCCCTATAGTTATAAAAGAATCAGCTATATTAAATGCTGGCCAATGATAATCAATATAATAAATGTCTATAAAATCAATGACATAACCCTGAAGCAATCTATCGTATCCATTACCTAAAGCTCCGCCTAGAATCATTGATAAACTGTATATTTCTAAAATGCTTGTTGATTGAGAAATTAAAAAAACGATGTAGGCAGAAATTATTAATGATAAAACACCAAGGTAAAATGGAATATTTAACTCTGAAAAAATGCCAAAACTAACACCTTTATTTTCAACATAAACTAGATTAAAACCTTTAAAAACCTCAAACACACTGGATAATATTTCAAAATTTTGAAGAACCAAATATTTAGTTAATTGATCAAAAAGAAATACGAATGAAGTAATTATAATAACAATCTTAAAGCTTGCTTTCATTAATAACCTTAAAACATCTCGTACAAAGATCACGATTCATTTCATTTTTCTTAAATATTTTCCAACATCTAGGACACTTTTCTCCGCCTTCATTAGATATTTTAATACCTATGTTTTTATCTTCTGAATTGAATAAAAAGTTATCATCAAACGTATCAGATATCGTTACATCTGATGAGATTAGAATTTCACTTAAATCTTCAGACTCAGCAATTTTTTTGTAATCTTCCTCTTTAAAATAAACAGTAGCATTAGCCTCTAAACTTGATCGAACTAGTTTTTGACTTCTTTTTTGTTCAACTGCATAAGTGAATGCAGTTTTAATTTCCAGAATCTTTGACCACTTTTTATCTAATTCTTCATTATTCCATTTATCAGAAATATCAATTTTTTTTAAAAGATGACAACTAATACTATTTTTTTCTTCAAAGTTTTCAGACCAACATTGCCACGCCTCTTCTGTTGTAAATGGAATTATTGGTGACAACCACCTAATCAAACATTGAAAAACATCAAACATTACTGTTTTTGTTGATCTAACAATTTTTGAATCACTCGCATCACAATACAATGTATCTTTTCTTATATCAAAAAATAGAGATGATAGTTCCTGAGAACAAAAATTAAGTATTAATTGAAAAGTTTTGTAAAAATTAAACTCTTCATAGTAAAGATTAATTTTTCTATTTAACACAAACAACTTATGTCTTATAAATTTTTCTAAACCAGGAAGCTGTGAATGTTCCATAACTTGATCTTTTGAAAAATTATTTAAATTTCCTAATATAAATCTGATTGTATTCCTAATTTTACGATAACTCTCTGCTTGTCTGTCAAGACTTTGATAACTAATTTTTATATCTTCATTAAAATTTGAATTAGCTACCCATATTCTCAGAATGTCAGCTCCGTATTTCTTAATGACGTCTGAAGGTAGAATTACATTTCCTAATGATTTTGACATTTTTTTGCCTTTCTCATCTATTACAAAACCATGAGTTAAAACTGTCTTATATGGACTTACACCATAATTTGCACAACTTTCTAGCAGAGAAGTTTGAAACCATCCCCTATGCTGATCTGAACCTTCTAAATAAAGATCTGCTTTTTCTGTAAAACCATTATCTTTAAGAACATAAACATGACTGGATCCCGAGTCGAACCAAACATCTAATATTGAATCAACTTTTTCATACTCTTCAAAATTTTTAATACCCTCTAAAAAATATTTTTCTGGTTTAGTAAACCATGTTTCAACACCTTCATTTTTAAGAATTGATAATATTTTTTTGTTTAATTCTTTACACTTTAATGGCTCTCCACTTTTTTTTGAAATAAAAATGGTGATTGGGACTCCCCATGATCTTTGCCTTGAGACACACCAGTCTGGTCTCTCTTTAACCATTGACTGGATTCTATTTTTGCTATTTTTTGGAATCCATTTTACCTTTTCAATTTCCTTCAAAGCTGTCTTTCTTAATTCTTTTTTATCAAGAGATATAAACCATTGCGATGTGGCCCTAAATATCAATGGAGCTTTTGACCTCCATGAATGGGGATAACTGTGAAAATAATCATTACAACTCACTAAACAATTAGATTTTTTTAATTGTTCAATAATTTCATCCTCAACTTTGAAAATGTGTTTTTCATTAAAAAAAGGAATATTGTCTGTATAAATTCCTTTTTCATTAACAGTTGGAATATTATCAAGTTTATTTTCTTTTCCTATTTCAAAATCTTCTACTCCGTGATTAGGTGCAATATGCACAAAACCAGTGCCTGTTTCATCGGTAACGTGTGAACCTTCGAATAATGGCACCTCAAAATTGTACCCTATTTTTTTTAATGGATGTTCACATATGAAACCTTGAATATCTTTGTTTTTTAAATCACCTGATATTAAGAAGTCATCTATTGAGTGTTCACTACAAAAGTTTGAGATGAGATTCTCTGCTAATAAAATTTTTTCACCCTTAAATAAATTCAATGATTTAATATCTTTTTTTACTTCTAAAAATTTATATTTTAACGTTTTCGAAAAAGCGATTGCTTTATTACACGGGATAGTCCAAGGAGTTGTAGTCCAGATTAAAACGTTTGTGTTTTCATTATAATTTGTAATTGGAAACTTTACATAAATTGCATTAGATTTCTTTTCGTGATACTCAATTTCAGCTTCTGCTAAAGCTGTTTGTTCCACCACCGACCACATAACTGGTTTAAAACCTAAATACAGTTGATCAGATTCGAAAAATTTTAAAAGTTCTGTTATTATTGTGAATTCAGAACTTTCATTCATAGTTAAATAAATATTGCTCCAATCTGTTTGAATTCCGAATCTGTTAAACTGTTTTCTCTGGATATCAACCCATGATTTTGCAAAATTTCTACATTCTTCTCTAAATTCTTGAAGATCAACGTCTAATTTATTTTTACCTGTCTTTCTAAATTTCTCCTCAACCTTCCATTCTATAGGAAGCCCATGACAATCCCAACCAGGAATGTAGTCCACGTCTAAGGAATTTTGAAATTTAAATCTACATACAATATCCTTAAGAATTTTGTTAAGTGCATGACCAAGATGAAGGTCTCCATTTGCATAAGGTGGGCCATCGTGTAAAACGTATTTCTTTGAATCTTTATATTGTTTTTTTAAAGTTTGATAAATCTTATTTTTATCCCAAAAATCAAGCCAATGTATTTCTTTCTCAGAAAGATTGGCTTTCATGGAGAATTTAGTATTTGGTAGATTAATTGTTTTTGAATAATTTATCATTTTTTACCTGATTGATGTCTTTTATAATCTGATCTTTTAATTTCTCAACAGTTTCAAATTTTTTTTCCGCTCTAATGAATTTAAAAAACGAAACATATATTCTTTTATTATATATTTCTCTGTTAAAATTAAATATATGAACTTCCAATAACGTATTATTATTATTGAAGGTTGGTTTGGTTCCAAAGTTAGCAATCCCAAAATAATTTCTATTTTGGTTTCTTCCAAACTTTATACTAACTAGATAGACACCATTTTTAATATTACAAAAATTATTAATTTTTAGATTTGCAGTTTTAAAACCAATTTCCCTAGCTTTTTTATCTCCTTCTAACACTTTTCCTGAAATTGTCCATTTCCTAGTAAGAAGTTTATTAGCATATTCTATTTTTCCATCTCGCAAAAATTGTCTGATATTCGAAGAAGATATTTGAAGATTATTTTCATTTTTTACCTCTGGCACTTCATAGTATTTAAAGTTTTTGGTTCTATCTGCATACTTCCGCATGTAGTCAACATTTCCAACTTTATTATTTCCAAAAACAAAATCAAAACCTGTAACAACCGCTAAAACTTTAAGATCTTTAACTAGTTTTTCCTCTATAAAATCAATAGCAGTTGTCTCTAAAAATTTTTTATCAAATCTTATATTTATCATGAAATCAACCTTTGCATCTTTCAAAACTTTATATTTTTCTCTGAATGGGGTTAACCTAAAATTATCAAATTTTTTATTAAAATAAGTTTTAGGGTGTGGCTCAAAAGTAAGAACTCCAACTTTAGTTTTATTATTCTTAGAAATTTTTTTTGCCTTTTTTACTACTTCCTGATGTCCTTTGTGAAAACCATCAAAATTGCCTATTGCAATTATTGAATTATAAAAAAATTTTGGAACCCTAAATGATCTAAAAACCAGCATTTACTTTATATCTAATCTTGATGAGACCATGATTTCAGCACTACCAGTAATAATCTTTTTATTTAAAATAAAACATTCTGTTTTTAAAAATATCTTTTTTTTTTCAATTAATTTTTCTATAATTGAAACTTTTGCTTTCACTACATCATTTATAAATACTGGGGCTAAAAACTTCATACTTTGATTTAAATATATGCTGCCAGGACCTGGAAGCTTAGTAGCTATCAAAGTTGATATTAGGCTTCCCGATAAAAAACCATGTGCAATCCTTTTTTTAAAAACTGAATTCTTAGCAAATTCTTCATCTACGTGAACTGGATTGTCGTCACCAGTCAATTCTGCAAATTTCATAATATCTTTTTCTGAAATTTTTTTTTCTATGCTTGCCTCTTGTCCAACCTCGAGATCCTCAAGAAAAAAACCGTGCTTTTTTTTATAGTAGTTTTTATCCATAATATTTTTAAAATTGTAATTAAATCTAATCTTTTAGTATATATATTTATCAATATGATACACATTTTAATTTCAATAATTTATATTTTTTTTTCACTGAGTGCTAACTGTGAGGTTTTTAGTAATTATAAAAATTATAAAAAAACACCTATTAAATTTAAGATCAAAGAAATAAGTAAGAACAAACTTAGCTACCCTTGGGGTATGACTTTCTTAGATCAAAATGAATTGCTAATTACAGAGAAAGGTGGTGACCTTGTTAAAATTAATGTGCAAACTGGAGAATCAATAAGAATTAATCACAATATTCCACATATAAATTCAATTAGTGGCCAAGGGGGCCTTTTGGATGTCTTTGCACATTCTGATGGGAAACTTTATTTTACGTACAGCCACAAGAAAGAAAAAAATAAAAGTAGCACTGCTATAGCAAGAGGAGACTTAATAGAAAATTCAATTAAAAATCTAGAAATACTTCTTATTGGAAAACCATATTTAAACATAAATAAGCATTGGGGAGCGAGAATTGCTGTTAAAGACGAAAATTTATTTATAGGATTGGGGGACAGAGATGGAGGTATGATAGCTCAAGATCCCACAAAACATCCAGGGAGTATCATAAGAATTAAAACAGATGGGTCAATTCCAAATGATAATCCTTTTTTTAAAGGTTTCAAAAATTGGCTTCCTGAAATTTATCAAATTGGATTAAGAAATCCACAAGGTATTGCTTTATCTCCAATCAACGGAGAAATCTATTTTTCACAACACGGGCCTCGGGGTGGTGATAATATTGGCAAAGTAAGTTTTGCCGGAAACTATGGGTGGAAAGACATTGCCTGGGGAGGAACTGAATATTCAGGTCGAAAAATTGGAACAAAAGCTTTTAAAAACATTTATGATAAAACTTTAATTTCATGGGTTCCTTCAATCGCAGTAGGAAGTATAAATTTTTATAAAGGAGATTCTTTTACTGAATGGAACGGCGATTTGTTGATAAGTGCAACAAAAGCAAATTTATTAGCAAGGCTAAAATTTAGAGAAGATAAAGTAATTGAAAAAGAAGTGATTATAAAAGACAACCCAAAAATCGGAAGAATAAGAGATTTTGAAATCGACTCAAATGGAGACATTTATATCGTTTCTGATGATAAAAAATCATCTCTATGGAAAATTTATAGAGATTAATTGATATCAAGCAGTGCTGAACAAAATTCTTCAGCCTTGAATATTGTTAGATCTTCTTTCGTCTCTCCCGTCCCAATAAATGATATTGGGATCATCAATTTCTGAGCAATAGGAACCAATATACCACCTTTTGCTGATCCATCTAGTTTGGTTATAATTAAGCTGTCAATATCACAAATTTCTTTGAATACCTCAGCCTGTCTTAACGAATTCTGACCTATATTTCCATCTAAAACTAGAACCACCTCATCAGGATGGCAATCATCAATTTTTTTTATTACTCTAATGATTTTTGACAACTCGTTCATCAAGTCAGTTTTATTATGAAGTCTGCCTGCTGTATCGATAATTAATAAATCTATTTCTTTTTTTTTTGCATCAATTATTGATTGATAAGCCAAAGCTGCAGGATCAGATAATTCTTTAGCTGAGAAAAAAACCGAATTCGTCTTTTGCGACCAAATTTTTAATTGATCTACTGCGGCAGCTCTAAATGTATCACCAGCCACCATTCCAACTTTTTTCCCTTCGTTAATAAATTTATGAGCCAGTTTTCCAATTGTTGCAGTTTTACCAGCACCATTAACCCCAACAACTAACATAACGAATAAAGAGTTTTGTAATTTTATTTTTTTTTCTAATGGTAGAAGTACTTCTTTCAATTTTTTTTTGATTATTTCTTTTACTTTATTAGAAGATGGTTCGGTTAATTTTGATTTTTTTAATTCCAAAATTATTTTTGAAGAACATTCAACGCCTAAGTCTGAAGAAATTAATAATTCTTCAAGTTCATCTAATGTGGAATCATCAATTTTTTTTCTTTTAAGAATTGTTTTTATGCCATCTGAGATTTTATCAGACGACTTTGATAAGCCACTTTTTAATTTTTTAAACCAGTTTAAGACCATTATTTTAAAGATTCAGCGATTAGAAAGTCCTCGTGTCTTGAGATAATTTTCACATTAGCAATTGATCCAGCCGATAAATTGTTATTGCTATGATCATTGAATTTAACTTTGAGATATTCGTTAGTATAACTTTTTTTATTAGACTCAAACAATATTGTAGATAATTTTCCTATTTTTTTATTTAAATTACGATGTAATAATTTTTGTGATTCTTTTCTGAGAATTTGTACTCTTTGTTTCTTTATTTCTTCTTTAACTTGAGGCATTCTAGATGCCGGAGTTCCTTTTTTTGGAGAAAATGGAAAAATATGAATATTTGTGAAATTACAAACCTTTAATAAGTTAACTGTATTGTAAAAATTCTCATCAGTTTCTGTTGGAAAGCCAACTATAATGTCGGCTCCAAATGTAAATTCAGTTCTTATTGAATTGATCTTCTTACAAAGATTGATTACAGTTTCTCTATCATGTCTACGTTTCATTCTTTTTAGAATTAAATTATCACCAGATTGTATTGAAAGGTGTAAATGGGGTAGTAATCTCTCTTCATTTAATATAATTTCCATTAAATCTTGATCGATTTCTGCAGGATCAATGGATGAAAGTCTTAATCTCTTTAGATTTGGAACACATGCCAAAAGCCTTTTCAAAACATTCCCAAGTCTTGGTTTTCCTTTAAGGTCATGTCCATATGAAGTTAAATCTACCCCTGTTAGAATTATTTCGTTGTATCCTTTTGCGATTAGTTTTTTTGTTCTCTCAAGAATATATTTAAACTCCAAACTTTTCGAATCTCCTCTGCCAAAGGGAATTATACAGAATGTACACCTATGATCACATCCCTGCTGGATTTGTAAAGTGCCTCTAGATCTATCAGATGAAAAATTACTTAAGTAAGGAAATGACACTGAATCAATTTCTGATTTGCGATCATTAGTATAGTTAGAGGAGTCTGTCTTTTTATGATTATTTATGATTTTTGTTACATTTTTTAAATTTGAAAATAAGTCTTTGTCTATATGACTTGCGCATCCAGTTACAATGATTTTATAATCTGGAAAATCCTTCGAAGCTTTTTTTACCTCGTTAATTGACTTTTTGACTGCTTGATTAGTTACCGCACAAGTATTAATAACTATTTTTTTTTTTATGTCATTTTTATCAAGAATATTTTTAATTATTTCAGATTCAAAAAAATTTAATCTACACCCAAGATTTATAACTTTTGATTTATTTTTATCCATTTAAAATAATATCCTGTAGTTCAATAGTACCATTAAAGACTTCTTTTGCGTCTCCGATAGTTAAAATATGTTTATCTTTTGTTATTTCAACAATTAGATTTCCACCTTTCATACAAACCTCAATTTTTCTATCACAATAATTTAGCATTCTGGAAGCAAAGGCTGAAGCACCTGCTCCTGAACCACATGCCTCTGTTATACCAACGCCTCTCTCAAAAGTTAAAATATTTATTTTTTCTCTTGAAAATATATTTACTGCACTAACGTTAACACCCTTACTAAAATATTTTTTTTTCAATATTTTCATTGCATCCAATTCAAGCCTCTCTTTATCAATTTCATTTACAAAAAATACAACATGAGGGTTCCCTATATTAACTGCGAACCCTCCCTTTAAATAATCAAACTCAAATTTCATATTATGAGTATCAAATTCTTTACATAAAGGTATTTTTTCCCAGGTCAAACTTGGTCTTCCCAAGTCAACAGCAATTTTGTTTTGATCAAGAATCGCAATATCGACGAGTCCGGAATTAGTTTCAACTGTTAAACTTTTTTTCTTTTTAGTTTTATTGAAATATTTACCAATACATCTAAGAGCATTTCCACATATTTCAGCTTCAGATCCATCTCGGTTAAAAAACTTTACAATTAGATCGGAAAATTTATTTTTTGAATCTTCTATAAATACAACTAAGTCACAACCAATTCCAATCTTTCTATCTGAAATATAATTAATTAGTTTCTTTGTTATTTTAAAATCATGACTTTGAGTAAACATCACAAAATCATTTCCTAAACCATGAGCTTTTATAAATTTAATTTGATTCATCCAATAATCTTAATAATTATCTTTTAGAATTAAATGTTTTTTGCTATAAAAACAATAAATTAATAACAGTCAGTCCACGAGTTTCGTGCACTGACTTTTTTTGTTTTAAATTGTTTATATATGTTTGAAAGTTTAACCGATAAAATAACTGGCATTTTTGATAAACTCAAAGGTAGGGGAGTAATAGATGAACCCTCTCTAAACAATGTTATGAGAGAAATCCGAGTTGCTCTGCTAGAATCTGATGTATCGATTTCTGTTGCGAAAGATTTCATTGAAATTGTCAAATCTAAGGCTTTAGGTAAAGAAATTATAAAAAGCGTTTCACCAGCACAAATGGTAATTAAAATAGTAAATGATGAACTGAAAGAATTTTTGGGTTCACAAAATGATGCTTTAAATCTAAATTCAAAACCACCCGCTATGATATTAATGGTTGGTCTACAAGGATCAGGAAAAACCACAAGTTGCGCAAAAATAGCTAAATGGATAACTAAACATGATAATAAGAGAGTAATGATGGCTTCCTTGGATATTTATAGACCAGCAGCTCAAGAACAATTAAATAAATTGGGAAAAGCAAACAATATAGAGACATTGGATGTTCAACAAAATAAATCTCCTCTTCAAATATCTGAACTTGCTTATAATACTGCGCTTAAAAATGAGAGTGATGTATTGATTCTAGATAGTGCTGGTAGAAATCATATTGATAAAAAAATGATGAAAGAAGTCAAAGATATTTCTGAAAAATTTAAATTTACCGAAATACTTTTAGTTTCAGACTCTATGACTGGTCAAGATGCTGTTAATACTGCCAAAAGTTTTTCAGAAAAACTTAATTTAACAGGAGTTGTTTTAACCAGAATTGACGGTGACTCAAGAGGAGGAGCCGCGCTATCAATGAAATATACTACAAAAAAACCAATTAAATTTTTAGGGATTGGAGAGAAGATTGATGATCTAGAAATTTTTCATCCAGATAGAATAGCAAACAGAATCTTGGGCATGGGTGATGTGGTTTCACTAGTTGAAAAGGCATCTGAAGAGATCGATCAAAAAGAAGCGGAATTGTTGCAAAAAAAAATTCTCAGAGGAAGGTTTACACTCTCAGATTATTCTAAGCAACTTGATCAACTATCAAAAATGGGAGGAATTCAAAGCATAATGAAATATCTGCCTGGATTATCAAACTTCAAAGATAAAGTTGAAGAATCGGTTAAAAATAATGATGTCTTTAAAAAACAAAAAGCGATTATTAGTTCCATGACACCAAAAGAGAGAAATTTTCCTGATATTGTAAAGGCATCTAGAAAACTAAGAATATCTAGAGGTTCTGGAACACACGTCCAAGACATTAACAAATTATTAAAACAATTTAAAAAAATGAGTCAAATGATGAAAAAAGTAGGTAAAACAAAAAATATTGAAAACATGATGAATTCACAGCAATTAGGTGATTTTCAAAACTTAATGAATAAAAATAAACCATTTTAGATGAAAGGAAATATTTATGTCAGTATCACTAAGATTATCTAGAGGTGGGTCCAAAAAAAGACCTTATTTTAGAATCGTTGCAGCGGATATAAGATCGCCACGAGACGGAAAGTACTTGGAAAGATTGGGAACATATAATCCAATGAAAAAGAAAGACGATCCAGAGAGAGTTAGTTTGAATCTAGAAAGAATAAAATACTGGTTATCAGTGGGAGCAAAACCCACCGACAAAGTGAATAATTTTCTTGCTACTCAGGGACTCACAGAAAAAAAACCAATTCCTAATCAAACTAAACAAAATAAACCTAAAAAAAAGACCCTCGAGAA
>MDSZ01082490.1_pt1 | contig 35710 bp, 42 predicted proteins | sample 811201 | NCBI WGS metagenome assembly MDSZ01 (sample SAMN05326647, study PRJNA326480) | marine metagenome | isolation source: seawater | place: Indian Ocean: North | collected 2010
AACCAAGCCACCCAAGCAACCAAGCCTGCCACCATTGAAGCGACTAATAGACCCGCTGCGCCTAATCCTATTGCTTCTGCAAGTTCTGCTCTTCTGCGTCTAGCCAGTTCTTCTTGTACTCGTCTTTCTTTTCGAGCATTTGCTTGGAATTTTTGCCAATCATGCCAAAGCCCCGCCCGTCCAGCATAAATCATTATTTGTTTTAGCTCTTGCTCTTGCTGTCTAATCTTCTCAAGGGCTATAAACTCTTCAAGGTCAGAAGAGCGGACACCAGATTTTTTCTTTTTATTTCCTTTTCTTTGTAACTCCTCTTTAGCAATTACAAAGTCAGATATCGCCCTACCGGCCTTGGCAAGGTCGCCCGTGTTAGCAACAGCTTTTTTGATAATAGCAAATGCAGCATTTGCCGCGGCCAGTTCTGCGAGCATACTCAGTCATAGCCCATGTAACCGCCGCCCTTTACTGCGGCACCCATTCCTCTTGCGACCATGGGCTTCATTGTTTCTGGAATTTTAACTTCTTTGCTTTTACCAACCTCTTCCGGCTTTGGTGCCGGACCCGGCTTGTTTGTAACAATTTTTACTGCACTCATTTTAATTACCTCTCTGTTTGAGCATTTCACGTTCCATAGCAGACTGGATACGCGCTTGAGTTTGACGTTCTTGACTAGCAAGACGTTGCTGGAACTGATCCGCCCGCATCCGCTGGTTCTGAGCATCAAGGTTAAGTTTGGCTTGCTCGTTCTGAGCGTCTGCCTGTTCAGCCTGAGCTCTAATCTGAAGCTCCTGCTCCTTGAGTTGTACCAGAGGATCTGGACCCTGACCAGAAACCTGTTGTGACAACTGCTTGACCATCTGCATACCTTCGGCAACAAACTGCGCGGTCAAACCCTCTATTGCCAACATCTCTTCTTCCGAAGCAGCTTCTCCTCCAGCATTCTGACGTTGCTGTATGAACTCAACGGCCGCCCGCTCACGAGCTGCAATCTTAACGTGCTCCATAATATGCTTTTGAAGCGCAACTGCTACCGCAGGCATACTTGCCACCATCGGAGTGGACCCAAAAACCATGTGCGCCATGATGTGCGCCTCATGCTCCTGACCTTCAAAAGCTTTCATCGGAATCATATCAAGAGAGTCAATGTTCTCCTGTGCAGGATCCTTTGGCTCAGGCTCTTCATCCGGTACACGGCGCATAATCCGGTCAACGTCCTTGACACCAAGAGCATCGTACATATCCCGATACACCTCATGCATATTGTGCATCTCCGGTGCGGCCCCTGCGAGCTGTAGCTTAGTCTGTGCCAAAGCAATCCGCTGAGCCTGTGAGAATACATTCGGGTCAGATACCGGTACAACATCCACACGGTCATCAAAATCGGTAGATTTTACGGAGGAGTCTGCGCCCTCTACAGAATACGGGTATTCGGCAGGTAGGGACTCCGACATCACGCGAGCTAGGAACTTAAACTCCAGCCGCATGGCATAGTGCAGACGCTTATGCACCGCACTCATCACACGAGAGCCTTGCTCCAGCAACGCAATGGTCGTACCGACAGCGGCTTGCTGATTACCGTCTCCGACCTTCATGTCGGTGATAGTGGCAAAACGCTGACCTGCATCTACAACAAAGCCCAAAAGCTGGAACAATGTCTGGTCAGGCCCCTTAAAAGGCAACGGCATCAGGCTGTCACGGATAGCCCCACCGGGAGCATCGACATCGCGAAACTCACCGGGCTGAAGCGGATCATCGTCATCGCGGATACGCAACCCACGAGCTTTAAAGCCCGCTGGAAGATTGGATAACGTACCAGCGTCGATCAACTGCCTCAGTGCCGCCGTGGCGGTCCGTGACAAACCGCCAATGGTGTGAATAAGCCCCAAACCATAGAAACCAAAGCCCGGTAGGAACTTATAATGCACGAAATACTGAATTTTTCGCTTTAATTCGTCTTCTTCGCGATAATTACGGCGGATAGCCAAAATCTGGCCGTTGTCCTGACTGATCGTTACTACATATGGTATCTTAATGCCGGTAGGTTCACCCCCCTCATCTGTGTCTTCGTACCCCTCTAAATCCAAATCAACGTGGCATTCCAAGATTGTGCAGTCATAATCAATCTGACTGGCCGATACACCGTCAATTCGGTCAATTTCATCGCCTACTGAGTCCGCTTCTTCCTGTGCAGGAATGACCGGAATGTCCAAATAGAAGCCTGAAACCTGCTTTTTACGCAGATCATTAAGGCTCATACGCAAAACTTGCGTGATATTAGGGCAAGTTTCGAGGTCTGAGGTCTCATATGGCACCACAAGGTGCTCTGCGGGTATAAATTTACTAACCGCACGACCCATAGTCTCGTCATAGTAGACTTTCTTGAACGTAGAACCCGCTAAAGGCAAGTAAAACAGCATTTGGTCGAGTTCTGGCGTGTATTCCTCCATCACATTAGTGATGTAGTAGTTCATAAAGTGCCGAACACGGTCGGATTGTGCCTGTTTTTCCCTAGTTTCTTCACCTAAGATAGTAGTTCGCACTGGCCCGCTAGCTGGCAACAGCTCATTGAACGCCTGCGCCTGAAATTGCGTAGCCGCCTCAGCAAGCAACGGGTGCGTGACACCGGACGAGCCTCTAAATGGCTGTGTTCGTTCTTCATAAGAGAATCCCAACAGCTCCAAACCGTTAGCATAAGCATCTTCCCACTCCTGTCGGCTAGCCTTGTTAGCGTCAAACTCGCCCAATAGCTCGCTCGCAATACGTCCAAGTTCCCTTTCAGGCATCTCTTCCGCTAAATTCATATAAAAATCATCGCCTTCGCCCCGCTGGTCCTGCGGATCAAAGTCAATAGTCACACCGCCGTCATCATCGGGCGTAACCTCAATGTCCATGTTCTCCGCCATGCCCTCAAAAGCAACGACGTTATCGTCCATAGAACCGGGAATTTCGAGTTCTACCTCGGCCGCCAAGTCCTCTGGGTCAAGCTGTGATGGAACATTTTTATCCACCATTCCAGCAATAGGTTTACGAGCCATGCGCTATCTCCTTTGCCCTAACTTACCATAGGGCGGTTCATATTCCTAGCTACTGACGATAAACTCGCCACGCCCTTCGGACCGCGGGTCATGTTCTGTGCTTTATCTAACAAACTCACCATGCCGCCATCTTTTTTAAACTGTTCTGGATAAACCTCTTCGTAACTAACATCGCCATACTCAAGTTCATCTCGAATAGCTTGTTCACCAACGTCTACCGCATCAGTTTCATCTATTGTAATATCAGTGTCTGCGGCTTCTTTTTTACGAGTTTGCACAGGGCTTTCTTTTTTTAACTCAGGGTTTAAAAACCTTTGCTGCACAATACGAGCCTCAACCTCTCCGTACAGAGATTCATAGAAGTCTATGGCACGACTCATAACATAATCACTATCACCCTCCATACCTAAGCGTTCTTTTAACTCCGAGTATATACGCATAAACTCCCCACCACCGGGGGTTGCTTCTATTGCCTGAATCGCGTGTTGAACTTCATGCAATAACCTTGATTGAAAATCCTGTTCTGGGGATACTGTCTTGGAATCTGATAAAGCAATCACAGGTTTCCCACGTGGTCCTTCATGTAAGTAAAAACCACCTAAAGATTTAGCGTCACCGCCAACATTAACGGAAGGAGCCGCTAATTTAACAACCATGAGATCTCTTAACTGTGGGTATTCTTCAAACAGCTCTGGATAATCTAAAATATCTCCTAGCTTAGGATTCCACCCAAGGTCTTGACTTCCGTCTTCAAACTTGGCCCCTTTTGGTATGGGGTTGTAAAACAAATCTTGAGTATTAGGGTTGTACTGATATTCGGACACATCCGGTTTAAAACCAAAGGACACCCTATCCGGAGAATAAAAGTAATCTCCACCCTTAGAGCTGTATGAACTTTTTGTAGAGTCTATTTTTCCAATTTTTAAAGTAGATTTCTCTGCGTTGGGTATCTCATGCCGAAAAGCATCAACGTCCATACCTAGCACATCACTATCAAAATAAGCTCCTGTAGACCGGTAAATCTCCTCCTCGCTCTTCCCCATCTTGCGTTGCTCTCTAGCTATATTCTCACGAGAACGTCCAGAGGTGGAGTTACGGCCAGCTATCATTTTAGTAACAGAGGTATCTGGTAAATCTTTTACTGGTATCGGTACACCCTCTGGCGTAACCGCAATCTCATCTACACCTTTTAAATAAGGTAAAAAATCACCAATTCCTTTTGCAGTTAAGTTAGCGAGCTTGGCCGTAGCCAGCTCACCGATACCAGCAATACCGCCAACCAAACGAGCGTCGTCTCGTATTCTCTGCAATTCTTCTGTTGGAGCTTTGCCGTAGATCCGTGATCCGAGAGCCTCGGACCCAAGCGTGTCAGACGAGCCTTTCAGTTGAGAAAGACCTAACAAAAAAGGTGTGTAAGGAATCTTTGCGGCCAAACTACCAACCGCGTCTCCCGCATCTACCCCTCCACCAAGAAGATCTGTTGTCGCGCCCTGCGCTAAACCAATCAGGCTTTCTCGTGTTGATCCGGGTTGGTTTACATCAAAACCACGAGGTCTCTCTGCCATCAGTCGTACCTATTCACATCAAAATAGCCGTACTTATCCCGCGGAAAGAAGATATCTATCCCCGTGCTAGGAGACTTAAACCGCCGCTCACCTTCCTTACGACCAAGAACCACGTCCAACTGATCAAAAATCTTCTGGTCCACCATCTGAGTAATCTCTTGTGGAGTAGCGTTTATACCTGCCTCCTTCAAGAGCTTTGCCCCAAAAGCATTGTTGCGCTTGTCCATCACAACGTCCGCGTCAGTAGCAGTACCCAAAATGGGCATATAACGGTCAAACATTTCTGCCATGCCGCCAAACTTCTCCGCAGTCTCCGGGCCAACCTGCTTGGCAAGTAGCGCAGATTGCAACACATGAGCACGAGCGTCCTCTAACTCCTGATAAGTCGGCATATCATGCCGGGGTCTTGCCGCCCGCATAGCCTCAGAAGTGGTCGCACCATAAATCTCGCGCTCCGCATCAGGATACCCATACTGTTGCTCAAGAACCTCTTCAAATGTCGGGGCCCCTGCCGGATAATACATCGCCGCACCCTCAGTGCCTTCTTGGGCAGAAGTACGCACAAGTTCTTGGTCCGCGGAACTCGGTAAATCTATATCAGACCTAAGCAGGGCCCCCATGATACCAACTTCTTCTACGGGGCCGCCTTCAGCGTACCCCTCAACCAAAGCATCAGGAAGGCTCCTGAAGTAAGGTGTTTCACCCTCTTTTACATAAAGCTTTGTGCTACTTTCCGGATAATTTTGAAGAGCAAGAGCACGACGATTAGAAAAATCCTCAATCTCTTCTCTTAAACGAGCCGCTTCCTCAAAATGATACCGACGATTGTCCGGAGCTGCCTGCACAGGAAAACCACCCGCATCTGAAACAGGGCTTTGGGCCGCGGCCAGATTTTCTGCAAACATTCTCTGCAAGTTCTGTAGGTGACGATATGAACCTTCTTCTACCTCTTGAAGAGTAGCAAAACGCAAATCGTCAACTCCGGGCAAAGAACCATCATCAGATAAAGGAACGTCGCCGCCCGCCTGAAAACCAATAGGCACAGTAGTTATGCCGCCTTCAGCATCCCGTTCAACACGAACAGGAACATTTGACCCAAACTTACCAGAAGTAGAGTTCGGAAATAACATCCCGTCCTCTAACATCGGAAGAACCTCAACGTCAGTCATGCCGGTGTAAGACTCCGCTAGACCCTCATATGGAGATCCGCGGTCCGCGGAAAACTCATAGTCACCCATGTCGTTATAGTAGTCACGGTCGACCATAGTGTCGCCTTCTTTGTAGATGCGCCCCGGAAACTGGCCCGCGTACCCCGGATCACCCATCTCAAGACCTAAAGCCTCGTTCATGGACATCATGCCGCCCGCACCTAAATCTACAACACTATCAGCCATGGTTCCCTACCAATACTTTTTCATCATTTCCATAATATCATCATATTCGGAAATCTTTTTTAACTCCTCTACCACAGCTTCAGCTATGTCCGAGTGCTCGCCAATACCCGCAGGATTACTTAGATAAATATCTACATTGTATTTATGTAAAGCTATCTGACCTTCACAATATTTTGTAACCGCTTCAAAAAGTTCGTTCATCAGTAATAAGCCCTAACTTGTGTGGGTTCATCATGCTCTTCCCAATCATCGGTGGGCAACTGAACAAAATTACCTTGACGGTATCTCATCAATGCCTGTGTCATGCTATCCACCAAGTCATCATGCTCCCCGTTTGGAAACGCCGCCACCTCTTCAATCATCTCATCAGCGAAGACAGTGTCGGGTGCCCACACCATGCCCGCTTCAAAAAGAGGCGAAACCGAGTGAACACGGGTTATCTTATCATTACCTTTGCTTGGCGTAAAGTTCACAACAGGTATTCCCATGTTGCGTAATTCCTGTGTCAGAGGCATACCAGAAGCCTTTGCTTCCACAATTATAGTATCTGGCTCCCAATACTGATATTGCTCCAAAGCAATCTGCTTCAGCTCAGGAAAATCCCACCGGTCTTTCTGACTGTCCAAAAGTATGAGTCCCGGAGGGCCCCCAGCCTCCTCCGGCCGGAACACACCCCAAGTTGTTATGGCTGAGAAGTCGGCCGTCTCCCGCTTAGAAAAAGCCGTATCATAGCTCTGTATGACATATTCGAGATTGGGTATGGCTTCTTTCTCCCACCTTTTCCACCACTGGCGAGGAATAATCGCGTTCTCTTCACCCGTTGGGTTCTGTTGATACTGCGCGTTCCATTTGCTCGGAGGTATAGATGCGCGGACCGCGGTCAGGTCTTCGAGAGACCAGAACTCTGGCCAACAGGGTTTGCCGTCCTCAAAAATAGCTGGAAGCTCCACAACTTCCCACTGGTCGGCTAACGGATCTTTAGCCATTGCTCGTAACAACTGACCAGTCATATCCTTCTCAGACCAGCGCGTTTGCACCAGAACAATCGACCCACCCGGCTGGAGACGTTGCCGGGGGCCCCCGGTGTACCAATCCCATGCGTCTTCAAAACCGCTGTTTGACATCGCAGTCTGTTCCGAGTGCGGGTCATCAATAATTACGAGATCACCACCGCGTCCCGCCAAGTTCGACCCAACGCCAACTGCATAGTACATACCACCCGCGGCGGTGTCCCATCGCCCAGACGCTTTACTATCAGCAGCCAAACGCACTTCTGGGAATATGTCTTTGTAATCGTCACTATCAATTAAGTTCTTTGTCTTTCTACCAAAGTTGACCGCAAGCTCGGTTGTGTGCGTTGCCTGAATTATCTTCATTCGCGGGTTTTTGCCCATCATCCAAGCTGGGAACAAGAAGGACGCAAACTCGGACTTCGTATGACGCGGGGCCATGTTAATAATCAGACGTTTCAACTCACCATTAGCTACACGTTCTAGTTTTTCTGCAATAATTTTGTGGTGGCGACCAGCAATAAACTCAGGCCACATATTTTTTACAAAAGTCAAAAAGTTAGTTTGACACGCTTCGTTCTTCTCAAGCTGAGCCAAACGGAGACGAAGCTTTGCTTCCTGTTCTGTGAGTTCCATGGGGGCCCCTAAGTTAAAACAACTTCTGCATCAGTCTCTATCCAGACCTTCGCGCCACAAGACAGAGGTTTATCTGGGCTATATACCACAGTGCTGTCTCCTTTTATCTGTACGCTGTGAGCGTAAGTATTGCTCCGACCTTCCTTAACAGTGATGACCGGCTCACGTTCTCCGGTCTTATGGTTCGATCTAATTTTATGTTGATTAATATGTATGCGTTTCATGTCATTCCTGCCCAAAAGTTGTGCAGTAAATATGCCTCTTTTTTAAGCAGTTAACAAGACCCCCAAATCTGCACAAAAAACAGGCAATGTTTCACGTGAAACATTCATATCATTTTTTACATAATTATTCGTGAAAAACATGGCCCTTGCTCCCGTAGGCCAGCGCGTGGGCGGCGGCGCGCGGAGCGCGGATTTTTGGCAGTTTTCCGCGGTTTTTTGACCCGATACCGGAATCCTAGAAAGTTAACCGGCGGGCAGCAACCGGCGGGCAAAAATCCGGTAAATCTGGAAAAAAGTTAACTTTCCGGCGGCCAGCTCCGGTGGCCGGTTAATCGCGGCCGGTGGATCTGGCGGGGCAGATTGCGGCCAGCGGCCGGGGGATCTGGCGGCATCCGGCGCGGCTAATTTTTTAAAAATGTTAGCCCATGGCCAGCGGCCAGCGGGGCGCGGTAGGTTTTAGACTGGGGGCGGGCGGCGGGCCGCGGCAAGATTAACTGGCATTAAACGCGATTTAAAGGCCAGTGAGCAGGCATGAAAAAACCCGCCGATGAAATACACCGGCGGGGGGCTTGTGTTAACTGGCGGGGCTTTAAACGTCGATTGTTAGAGTCGCGCCGGATAACACTTCTTTAACGATAGACTCAACAGCCTCGCGCTGTTCATCTTCGTCTTTTTGTTCGGGTACTTTATCGTCAATCATTTCGTGAATTTGGTATTCATATTCGGTGATATCAAAATTGTCTCGCACGTGATCGGCGACTGTTTCTATCATGCCGTCGGCAATCGCTTCAACGCGGTCTCCGATAATCGACATTATCGCGTCGGCCAACCGGTTATTGCTTTGCACGATATCCCGCGTCCGCTTTTGATGATTTTCAGATTGTTGCGTTAAAGATTCAATTTCCCGCGCCTGCTGTTCGATTTTATCGGCGGCCGCTTCGATATCAAAAGCATTAACCGGTAAATCCGAAAACCCTGCATTGCGGGCGGCGTCCGCTAACTGGCGCAAATATTCCGCGCCAGTCTTTGGAGTTTCATTCTGGTTTTCAAGATTTGAGTTTTCCATGGTTTAAATTCCCTTTTCTAAAACCGGCGGCCAGACCATCCGGCCGCCCTGGGATAATATGGGGTAAATCTTATACAATGTCAACTCCCATAAAAAAGCCCCGCCGGATTAGGGCGGGGCGAGGCGGGGCGAGGCGGGTTAAGTATGAAATAGACCGCGCTTTATTTTAACGGGTTTTAAATCGTATTTTTCCGTTAATTTCTCTTTGCCAATATCACCGGCTACATGATGCCTTAATATGGTGCCGGTTGGCAGGGTTTTAACAAAAGCTTTTAACCGCTCGCCGTCGGTCTCATTCTGCTTTTGCTTAGCGGTATGTTGCCAGTGAATATTGACGTTGCCGCCGTCGGCATAACAGCCGCCGCGCTCGCCGTCGTTTATTCTTTTTTTGCTCGCGCCGTGAGCAGTAAAGGTGATTATGTAATCGCGGTCTGGTCTGGCGCATAATGGCAGGCCGTCCCCGCAATTATTGCACGTTACCGCGCTGTTATATTCGGCAGGACAGCGCACCAGTCGCAAGCCATGCGGGGCAGACCATTTGCCATTTGCAAAAAAGTTTTCCGGCGTAACGGTGACAACCGGCGCGCCGTAATTATAAGCATTATAAGCATGGTCTAAATTATCCGCGCTGTAGTTTATGACGGTTTTACCGGCGGCCAGTTTATGTTGCCAGAATAGCGGGTCAAAATGTGAATAGGTAAATGATACGCCGCGGCGCGGTACGGCGTCGGCCAGTATGTCCAGATAATCAACATCAATCTGACCGGTAGAACAACCCCGCCCGCTAGGGTTCAATTTGCAATCGGCGGGGCAAGTTGCGAATTTGTCACCGGTTCCGGCGCGGTATGTAACAGCGCAACCGGCCGTCTTATTTGCTTGTGATATTGCGGTGGTTTTCAGCATTGTTTTAATTCCCGTTAAAGTTATGCGATTTGTCCTATATAGCAAAAACAAAAAGCCCCGTCAATATAACGGGGCTTTTCTCAGTTTTTTATGCTTGCCGGTTATGCGGCCACCTTATCCAGTAATGCGCCCGCTTTGCGTTCTAAGTCAATGCGGTTATCCTGATGCGGGATATCACGGGCAAGCGCGGTGATTGCCTGCGCGGCATCCCATACTGACCGGACGGGCTTTTGTTCTTCATCGAGATGACGGGCGGCGGCGGCCTTTGCCATGCGCTGGCTAAGCCCTGCCCGCTTAGTAAGAAAGTCCAGCCGGTCTTCGTCGGTACGGGCAACAACTGCATCCTGCGCGGCCTGTACGCCGTCCAAAAAGTTTGCGGTTGCCCCATGAGCAAAAGACTGCAAAGCCGGTGCGGCTTCATATGCGAAGCGGTCGGGCGCAAACTTGGTATGGCGGATTTTAATTTCTTGAAAATTTTCCACGCCCCAAAGATTGCGATTCATGCAAACACCGCGCAAATACATGGCCGCAATTCCGGCAGCCTTAGAGCCAGTCTCACTATTCCATGCATAAAAGCCCCTAAACATTAAATCAGGGTCACCGTTTGGAAGCTTGCCAACTTCAATCGGGTGCGTGTCATCTACCAGAAACAAAAAGACATCACGGTCAGATGCAAACAAAGTCGTCGTATCTTTAGTCACCGGAACGAACGGGTCATAAATAGCGCGACCTTCTTTTTGGCCAGTCATCATGCCCGGAATTTTCCAGCGGTCAGGGTCGGCAAACTTCTTCACTGCTTCGATAATTTCAAAGTCATAAATCCGGCCATAATCAGCACCGGTTGCCGCCCGTAAATCACCGCCTTCGGTTGCATGGCCATAAGCTTTCACCAATTCACGCGACCGGTTATAACGCAGGCCCCATTGCAGGGCGTCCGCCGCAATAGGTGCAGGCAGGTCTTTGAGATAACCGGCAGGCGCACCGGCCAACTGAGACAACTGACCAAAAGACCAATTTGTCGGCGCATTAAAACCCTCACGCCCCTGTTCATCGGTATACTCAACAAAGATATCTCCGCGGCTGGGGTTTTCTTCATCAAGCTTGCCGACAATGTTCATTTTATGGGTATTGACAATGCGGCTATTCATAGAGCGGGCGTCCTGCTTTTTAAAGGCCAGCATTTCATCCAAAGATAAAAACTTCTGGTCATCCGGACGGCTGAACCATTGTGATGAAACCGCGCTGTTACCAATACCATGCTGAATAGCATTAGTCTGATAAGCCCCTGTTACTGGGGCGGTGTTTGTGTTTTCGATAATGTTTTGCATATTAAATGCTCCCGTAGAAAATGCGGGCTGGAATTAGCCCGTAAGGGTGTTGTCTCATAATTTCGCATATAATGCAAGTAATTTTTTCAAAAAGTTAAAACCCCGCCAGCGGTGACTGACGGGGTTCTGTTTATCTTCGCCTGCGGCGGCTTACATATTTGGGTTTTTCTTTTGTGTGTTTTTCCCAATCTTCGCCATAAAGCAGGCGGCCGATAAGACTGAATAATATCATGCTGGTTTATTCTCCCTTGTTTCAAGATAATAGTTTAATTCCTGCAACACTGGGAAGATATGGTTAGCGGGTTCACCTTCTTCAAAATAGTGTTGCTGTTCACTGCCCCAGTTGTAATCAATCAACTGACGCAATCCCTTTAGCATGAATGCCTCGCTGGTGCGCTGTTCTTGCCACGCCAACTGTATGCGTTCATCTAAAAAGCAATCGGCCAGCTCATATCTGCTTGACCATGTTGCGTTGGGGTTGCGTTCTTTCAACCCCTGAATGTCAGAAAAGACGGAATTATTATCGCCGTCGTTATTCAAACGATAGTATGCGTTTTGCATACGGCGAAACCGTTCAAGATGGTAATTTTCCCCGCCCTTTTGAACAGACGGTAACCGCCCCTGCCACGGGCCGGTCATAATCATTTTCTCAGCAATCATTTCGTGTAAAGCTTCAGCTTGTTTCTGAAAACGTCCAGTGCCGTTCCAATATGAATTTTCAGTCGTTCTCATTGTCCAGCTCCTCAGCAAAAGAATTATAACATTCTGACCGCTCAAACATTTCCTGCCTATCCATATTTTGGATGGTCTCTAACAGGGCATTAGCAATTTTTTCTGGTGAGATTTTATCTGGGTCAGATTGGTGCGTGTTAACGGTGAACACGAAATTAAAATCATGTGTCCATTTTTTCATCGTTTATAACTCCCGTAGTTTGTGAACGATACCCCCATATATATGGGATTATGTCGGACACGTCAAGTCAAAAATAGTTTCCCACACAAACGGTTGCTCACATCTAAACAGGGGTTCTACTTTGCTGATGCCGTCCATTTTTAAATCGACTGCCGCGCTGGCCGGATATAACAGGCATTCAGCCGGTTCTGTCGGCTTGGTCTGTCGCTTAATTAAAACCCAACATGACCCATGCTGGTGTTTGGTAAGCCACGCCACCTGAGACGGTCGCAACTCAACACGGTTGCCGGTACAATATTTTAGTTCAATAAAATTAAACGCGCCGGTCTCATCACATATGACAAGGTCTGGTATGCCCGCGCCTACCCAGTTTTCAATCCTCGTCAGAGATAGTTTCCTCGATGACCTCTGCGCCGCTTCCTTCACTTGTTTGTAAAAGCCGCCCTCTCGCTTTATCGCGATTGCCGGTGTTTTCTTTTTCTTCTGGGGTGATGTCGATTGTGATCGGGGCATAACTATTCTTGATTTCCTCTAAAGCTTTCAAAACTTCATCCTTGCTCATGCTGTCGATTGACCCATGCCGGACTTCCGATTTGCTAACATAGATGTCGCCCTGCGCTTGACCCCTCCGATACTCAGCTTGAACAGCCGCAGAGTAAGCCCCGTTTTGCAGGGCAAGGTCGCGGATGTTTTGAAGGTCACGGATATGGCGCAGATAAGTTATCCCGTATTTTGCGTCCAGTTCGTTTCGATAGGATTGGATGGCGTGAACAACATGAGGTGATATGGCAGGGTTGGTCAACTCATAAGCCCGCGTGTGAGCAGAGGTGGCTGAGTACCCAGCGTTGATTGCCGCTTCTCTCAAAGTTATCTGGCCGTCCTTGCTGACAAGCTCTTTTACAAAAAGCTCTTGCTTTCGCGTCAAAGGCTGGGCGGCAGTCGCTTTCTTCCGTCCACGAGTCTCAATCTTAGCCATCAGAACAATCCTCAGTTAAAAAGGTCAACATCCTTATTTTGGAATATACTATATAGGGGGAAAATTCAAAAAATATTTTTTTCTGATTTTGACACACTAAGGCCGATTTTGATTTTTGGTCTAAAGGTAACACCTCTGTAATCAATGGTGTTACCACTTGTGTTACCCTTAAAATCTTCTGTATCCCTTGTATATCAACGGTTACAGAGATGGGTAACACCGGTAACGTCAGTACCGCCATATTTTTTCCAAAAAATATTTTTTCTTTTTTTCTCCCTATATAGGTAAAAGACAAAATAACGGGGCAATCCGAAGACTGCCCCGTGGTCCGTGGTTCGCGGTCAGAGCTACTTTGCGTGCAGCTCGTAGACCTCTGCCACTCTTGCTCTACGCTTCACCCGTTTATCACGGATGCTGACAATCTCTTTAGTGAGGCCACAGACATAACGTCTGCCCTGCACTAATTGCCAGTGCCAGCCTGCCACAACGAGGAATACGCTTTTGGCATCCCTGTCTTTGACAGAAGCTTTCAACCAACCGGCCAGCGTGACACCGTCCGTCCGATTGAACTTAACGTCCCAGTAATGCCGGACATCCCTCATTCGGATACCGTTCATGTGCAGGACATCCATCAGCTCGGTTTTGCCAGTACCGGTAATCATGCGGCGGCCGGTAACTCGTCTGAGCTGGGCGGCGGCCTCACCGGTTGTCATGCCGGTGATTGCGCTGATTACGGCTGGCCCACAAAAGCGGTTTTTATCCCGCTTGGATGAGCCGTGGTTGACAGGCTTGATGCGAAGATTGGTCATAAGACCCTCCCGTAGTTATTAACAATAAGAAACAGCGATACCCATTTTGGGTATTGGGGCACCTCCAACAGGGGCCTCTCTTATTATATAACATATTATCGCATACTTGTCAAGTTAATTTTTTACAAAAGTTATTTTTTAATTACCCGTTTTGGGTATTAACAAATTACCCATAATGAGTATTAACTTAATTTAAGTTAAACTCCCATAATCGCCCATAGAAGCCCATACAGTGGCTTCAGGTGTTTTCCGGTGGGTAAGTACCACGGGCCTCGCTCATCGCATTTTTAGCTTCCAGCCTTGGTTACAGAGCCTTTTCTTTTTTTCAGGGGAGAAAGTTATAGGATGTAAGATTGTATGTTATATTATAAGAGTAAGTGTTTATTTTATTGTGGGAGATAAAAAATGATTTTTAATAAGCAAGTTCTTTGTCCTAACTGCGGCAAGAAAGCAAAAAAGAACACTGAAATTTGGTGGGAGAGACACTATGGTAAATACGAAGGAAACTTAAAAGTTATCCGGCGTGAACAAACTTTTAATGGAGACATTTTAACTTTGTGGGACGGGGAAAGTTATAAAATGTATTGTGGTTATTTTTGCACTAACCGGTGTGCTCAAGAATTTGGTAATGCGGCATTTCATGCCAGTATATGTGCGGACGCTTAAAATGTCTCTCAGCTCAACACACGTGTGTCAGATTGTCGCACCCCACTATATAATATGGGAAAAATCTTATATAGTTTTATAAGCTCAAGAGAGCTTATAAAATCTAACTGTTTCACGTGAAACATGAAAGGGAATACAACCATGAAACTAGAAGCAAAAAATCAAAAGCAGGCCAATTTGTTTATAAAGTGGATCTGTCTTAATGAATGTAATTTCTGGGGCAATGATGAAGCTGTAATCGCTCATAAGCGCGTCCTGCGTAGTTATCGTCAGTCAGTAGCCAAGGCGTTAGGCATGAAGCACACAGAGGTTCCCAGTGAAGCTCTGGACTTATACAAGGGCAATGAAGAGTTTGTTAAAGGTATGGAGCGTTAAAATGGATAATCATACTTGCGATAAACTGATTGAAATCCTCAAAGGGATTAAAGAAACCAACCACACTATGGGGATGGATAACCCCTATGAAAACCCTGATTTCGGAAAGGATTGGTATTATCCAGCCGAAAGGCAACACTATCAGCTTATTGATGCGTTTGTGCGAACAATCAAAGACCAAACAGATATCAGTAAATCAGATTTTAAATAGAATAAGTTAGGGGCAGAGATATTGGGATCGGCTAGTTAAAACTTTCTCTGCCCCTAAAAAGCAAAAAGACCGCTGAGTGCGGTCTTTTCTTTTATACGAGCCTTTGCCCTTTTTGGTTTTTATCACCTGCATCTTAAACCGTGGTTCGCGGATGGGGATTGGATTTCTGTGTTTAATGGCACGTTTCATTTTCGGTTTCCTCATATTCAGCCGCGATACGAGCACCGCTGGCCATGCATGATGTAATCATGCCGATGGCTGTTGTGCTGTCTGGCGAGCTGACGATGAGGCGGAACACGATTGCAGTGAGCATACCACCAAGCACGGCACCGGCGTTGAGGTCTTCGTCCATCATTTGATCAATAAGGGCGTTTATCTCATCACCAGCTCTGTCGAAGTCTGTTTCGCTCATCCGCGTTTAATCCTTTCCCATGATGCCAAGATGCGTTGTGCGCGGGCCACGGCTTCTGGGCTGTGGTTACCTTCAGCGGCAATGCGGGACGCATATAACTGCACACACATATTAACATCGCCAAGAGCTTCCGTGAAGTCTATGTTTTTAGACAGGTTATATATTTCATCTTTCTTCATCGGCATCTTTTTTCACCTTCTTGGCTTCGCCATATAAAATGCATTCAATACAAGCGGTTTCGAAAAACTCGCACTCTTCACAACCTTCAACAGGTAAATATTCTTCAGCCATTAGTAACAAATCCCCTGATATTGCATACGTTTTTCCCACGGCACCCACCTGTCCTTCCACAGGTGGGCGTCCTTTTTTAGTTGCGCTTCGATGCGCGGGCTGGAGACCCAGCCTTTTATCCCCAAGTCGATGGAGTGCTGGAGATGTTCCAGATCCGTGATCCACGGTACGAGTTCGGGACTTTCACGATCAGCACCATTCCATTCGAGCTCATTGATATACCATAAGCAGATGAGGCGGGCAGACTCGTGTGGCAACCAGCCGTCGGGGTTGCGAATAATATTAGGCATCTTCATCACTCTCTCCCTTGTGCTTAATGTGATAAGGAATGTCATGGAACCCGCAATAGCCGATTACGTTGAGCACCTTGTCATCAAGAGACGGAGCGGCATCAAGGTTGACTAAGACCTTAAATTTATTGTCTTCGTCAACTTCGAGCCAGACCCAGTAATCACCATCGCCATCCCATGCCATAAGGCGGGCATCGCCCCCGATTGCAGTCACGTGGCCGACGATATTTGACAGGCCGCTCACGTGATTAATTATATCCACCGTGATTGGTGGCAGTTCTTCAGGCTTTTCCGTGTGGTGATGTTTGAACACGCGGTCTACCGCCTTTGGCAGTTCGTTAGTCATCTTTTACTCCCGTAGTTAAGGTTGTTCATTTTATATATCTTATATTATCCTATATGTCAAGCGCGGTTACTCCAGCGCACTTCGCCACCGTTCATTAAAGGTGTCTTCAGCGCATCTTTCACAGACATACCGGCGGCAAGACGGCGGCTTACTGTTCCTGCGCCGATACCATGAGCTCTGGCCGCTTCGGCGAGCGAGCGATACCCCAATTTCTTCGCCTGCTCTAAGCGGTTTTGTGTTTCTGGTGGGGGGTTCCACCCACACGATTGCCCATCGCCTACTTTTGTGGTGAGGGCTTGTTCGATAGACCACCCGCTGTTTCTGACCCGTGAGGCGACTAGTTTTGGGTTTGCCCCAAAGGCCCGTGAAGCGTGGGTCATGGACTTATATTCGACACCAAAGGCGGTAACGGTTTTTAGCGGCTTATTATAGGGCGTGATCCGCGGTTCTATTTCCAAGGCTTGTTCGACGGGCCAGTTCAGCACCCGTATGCGCCGACTGGCTGTCGAATAATCTACCGTACCGAAGTAGTCGCAAGCATCTTTTAGTGTGGGGAAGATTTTCCCAGAAACGGATATGTCGGTTATTTTACGGCAGGAAAACTTGGTTAAGCCGTGTTCTTTTTTTAGAAGGTAGAGGGTGTGCTTGGCCATACCGTATTTTTCTGTGATTTCGTCGTCGGTTGACCCACTTTTAACATCTTCAATTATCTGTTGGCGGGTGGTGTCGTCGTATTTGACCATCATTTCGGCGCGGGTTTTGGTTGCCCCCGCCCGTTGCAGGATGCGGTTTATAGTACCGCGTCCGACACCATACTTTTCCGCCAGATCTTCGGTGGTAATCCGGTCACTGGTGTAATCGTCTATAATCGCCTGTTCCTTTTCCTCAGACAGTTTAACGCCGTAACCGCCCATCGGTGCACCGACTAGGCTGTTCAGGAAAACAACATCGGGGAATGCCTTCTTCATTTTTGCAATCAGTGCAGTTTCAAAGGGCGCAATCCGTGATGCGCGGTATTTTTTAGGAAATACTTTAAAAGAGAAGCAGTCTTCATGGTCTTGCATTGCCTCGAACATGAAGCGGTCGCGCTTATTCACGCCGTTAGACCCTTCGTTTTGGGCTTTTCTTACGTGTTGTTTGAAGCGCAGGTTGGGGTCAGTGCTTGACCCAACATAAAGGCCGGTCTTTTCGCCGTGCACAATTAAGACATATAATTGGCTGTCGCGCTCAGAGTGGCCGGTCATTTCCGCAGGAGTCAGACATTTAAGGCCAAGCTTTCTGCCCCAGTTACGCATGATGTCGTAATCATTGTTGGACAGCCCCCTGTTGCGGCAGGCTTGCCGAATAGACAGCCTATTTTTTGCCGCATACTTGTACATCTCGCGGACTTGTATGTCAGAAAATTTTCTAAATGGCATACTTTTCTCCCGTAAAAAAGTGCAGATGTTTTTGTACTTAGATAATATCTTATAACATCCCATATGTCAAGCAATGAAAAACCCCCAGAGCCTGTTGGACACTCTGAGGGCTTTTACTACGGGAATTGCAACCATCGCTGTTTGCACATTCTATATAAGACATTATGGGGTAAAAAGCAAGAAATATTTTTGCTATAATATTTTTAAAAAGTTATACTAAAATTAGGGACTGGCGCGACTATCGGGGGGTGGATTGCGTAATTTTGAAGCGGGAAAGCTGGGCGAATACATATGTGCAGTTCGCCTGATGAAACTTGGTGTATCGTGTGAAATAGTAAACTTGGACACAATAGATATTATTGCCAACCATGATAATCGCGCTATTCGGATACAGGTAAAGGCCAGTGATAAAAAACGACACCGACATAGCTGGACGTACCAGTTCGCGACTGCCGTGACCGGTAAGAAGCGGGCCATGACCAAAGAAGACTGTGATATTGTCGCGCTCGTAGCTCTGGACTGCGAGCGTGTTTTGTTTAAGCCGGTTGAATGTTTATCGGGGCAAGTCACTAAACGTGTCCTGCCCCGAAAGTTTGATAATGAATTTTTAGAAAGTAAGTCTTGGGAAGCTAGTCTAGCATATCTGGACTGACACTTCCGTTCTCCAATGCCGCCATCAACTCATCATCTGTCATACTATCTATATCTAACATGAGCGGATCCGTGCGCCGCGGTTTAGGTTTCAATATCCGTTTTTTCGGCTTAACTGGAGCCGTGCGCCGCGGTTGTTTTTTGGTGGTTTGAATTAAGACTTCTTCGGTCTGATATTTATGTTCGCAAGATAAGCATTTTCTATACCGGTGTACCGTCCCCCTTCGTGACCGGCTGTCGTACACTTTGCTCTTGCTCTTGCACTTGGGGCAATTCACAGCGTTCTCCCTGACAACATTCTGATATGTAGAGGTGACAGACGGAGCATTGAATATGTCCGTGCACTTCTACGGGTGGTAGTTGGGTCATGCACCGCGGGCAGAGGTTAATGTCGAGATATTTTTTAAAGGTGCCATCACCCATCGTAATCGTCATTTTCTATTTCCCCTGCACCGTGGCACTTTTCACATTCCATTATGACGCCACGGAGTTCACCGCCTCGCCATGCCATCGGATCTGGAAACGCTACCTCGTATTCGCATCTCCCTTCCCCGCCGCATTCCGGACAAATCACGTACTCCATTTGTATCCACCAAAGCATATTTAAACCAGTGCTCCGCGCAAAAAGGGACGCCGTTATCCACGGCGTCCGCTTTCTTATCGCACTTGGAGCATTTAGTTACTCCACTAATCATTAGACCACCTTTAATTCCGTTTTACGCGGACGACCTACCGGACGTTTCTTTTTGGGACGGCCCACCTTTTTCTTTGGCTCCGGTACAGAGAAGTCCGCTTCAAATTGAACCCCCCTAATCATGCTGGGGTGAACGTCCTTCAAAGTCAACTGACGTTTTTCCATATCAGCTTTGACAATGGTCTTCCAAGAAGCCAGCAATTCAACGTCCAATTTATTGACGCGGCCGTTGCTGTTGTAGCGATTAACGACATCGTCAATAGCGTCAAACAGAAAATTGATGGTTTGTTTCTGCATAGGTGTCTCCTATATAAGAGTTAGTGTTAATTATCCCATACCACGGGTAAATTTTTTTTGCAAGGTTATTTTTGATTTTTTAAAATCAAGCGTGGGTCTTGCGCCAATGCTCCCACATCATGCGGAGTTGTCCGCTGATGGTTCGGCCCTCAGCCTTTGCCATCCTCTTAATCTCTTCATATACCTCAATCGGCACGAGAACAGATTTCCATTTAGTTATATCCACAGGTTTTCTCCAAGATGTTGTGTTTATATAAGCGAGGATATAGGATATCTTGTAGAGATGCAACCAAAAAAGGGCTCTGCATTGCTTACAGAGCCCAGTTTTCTAAGGGAGGAGCCTACATTTTACTTTTCAAAAAGTTAAGTGGCAACAGAATTATCTATTTTGTGGCAGGAAGTGTGGTTGATGATAAAAAGTTGACCGGTTTGCGCCCACATAAAGGTTACATCTCTGACCATTTCTACAACTCTGGCTTCGCACTTCTCTGGTTCAGGATACGGTCCGCGGTTATCTAATATTGTAACGCACATATCTGGGTTATTTGCCCAACAGGCAAACAGAATTGCATAGAACACTATTCAATTCTCCGGCAATCCCAGCTTTCTATATGAATAATTTCTACCAAATTTGAGCTGTACATAACGTCCACGGCTTTCCGCAACAATAATTCTAATTGTTCTCTGCATATTGCTTCTGTCTTATACCGAAGCTGATCCCCTGTTACCTCAGCACAATATATAGGGGCTTCTGATAAACAAGTTAGCAAGAATGCTTCAAACACTACTTTGCTTCGCCCCAGCTAGGCCCGATTTCGACATCGCACTTACTGGGCACCTCTAATGGTACAGCATTTTCCATGATGTTGGCAATGTACTCAGCTTGTTCTTTATCTTTAACTGACATAGCAACTTCATCGTGTATTTGTATTAGGGGCAACAGCCCTTCTTTGTACAGATTTACCATAGCCTGCTTGGTCATATCCGCGGCAGAGGCTTGGATGAGGCGGTTCAAAGCTTTGTATGTGTAAGCCCGTTTTAATCTGGTGGTCTCGCCATATTCTTGAACTGCTTCCTGATAAGGCAAAGCTTTGTTCATGGCAAACGTGTCAGGCTCCCAAAGGTCAAACCGGCATTTGCGTCCTAGTATTGACCGAATAGACCCGCTAGACCCACGGTCGTTCAGCCGGTTCTGTACACCATTCATCAGACCTTTAACAAAGGGGACACGTTCATGGTACTGCTTAACCAGACCTTTTGCTTCATCTACGTCGATGTCGAGCTGGTCTGATAGTTTATTCACGCCCATGCCGTACATCATGCCAAGGTTAATTGTTTTGGCCTGCTTACGTGGGATGCTAGCCATCTCTGCCACCATGGTATGGAAGTCCATGTTGGGGTCGTTGCGGTAGCTGTCTACAAACTCTTCTACACCTGCCATCTGCTTGCCGCGTGACTTGCCATATACATAAGCATAGTGGACCAAGATCCGTGGTTCCTGTTGCGAGAAATCAATCGCCGCCCACTGGTCACCTTCTTCCGGCAGGAACAGGCTACGTATCATCGGGCCCAGCTCTGGGTCGCGGGCAGGGATTTGTTGCAGGTTGGGGTTGTTCATTGAGATGCGGCCGGAGACAGTCCCACCATCATCAGATCTAATCTGGTTAATGTGCGAATGAATGCGGCCATCACTGTGGCAGTGTTTCATTATAGTGTTAATAAATGTGCCACTGGTCTTGTTCAGGTTGCGGGCCTGCACAATAAGTTGCGCCAGCTCATGCGGGTGGTCCAATAGAAAAGCTTTTGTAAATGACGGCGCACCCTTTTCGGTTTTCGGGTACGGGATAGATAACTTATCAAAAGCTTTAGCTATTGACGCGGCCGCCCACAGTTCCACTTCGGAACCGGCAACCCGCTTAATTTGTGTCAACACTTCTTTTTCTTTTTTGACCAGATGGTTTCTGGTGCGCTCTACGCGGTCTTGGTCAACACGGACTCCGCGCCATGTCATGTCAATTAGGCACGGTAGCAGGTCGAGCTCAAGGTTAGCTATTGGCCATAGCTCTTCTTTAGTAAGCTGGGTGGACAGATAGTTCCACAGTTGAAGCGTAATCTCAGCGTCGTTCTGTGCATATGGCCCGACATACATGGCAGGCATCTTCCACATTTCTGCTTTCGGGTCGAGACCAAACTCTCTGGCGGCTTCTTGTAAGGTCTTTTCTGTTTTTATCTTGCCCAACAAATCGTAACACAAGTTATTTAAGCTGAAGCTATATCGGTTCTCGTCAAGCAGGGACGCGATTAGCATTGTGTCGATAATGCGGCCGTTAATTGTGAAGCCCATACGCTTGATCCAACCGGCGTCATACTGGGCATTGTGCATAATTTTATCGGCAGGGCACTCGAATACTTTCTTCAGCCACTTATTGACAATGCGCTCATCCAGATTGCCGCCACCCAGATGTCGAATGGGTACATAACCTGCCCAATCTGCAACGGCTATGGCATAGCCCACAACCTCGCCATCACCTGTCGGCCATCCGGGCCCGTTGGTCTTGATGTTTGGGTCACGTGTTTCAACGTCGATGGCAATTTGCTTGGCATCAAAGATGTCTGGCAGTTCAGCCGGTGGAACCCATTCACTCTTTGGTGCCCACATTGTCATTTGTAAAGACATTATTCTTCTTCGCCCCCTAGTGCGGCATACCCTGCGATATCTACCCAACTATCTTCATGGTCGGGTGTTTCGATTAAACGACAAAGTTTGACGGCCACCATACACTGATAAACCTGCTCAACAGAAACATCAGCATCTAAAAGCACAGACCACATCCGCGCAATGCGGGCATGATTTTCATGGGCATCACCATATTCTTTGGCCCGTGGGCCGTTGACTAAGGACTCTGCTTTAGACAGGATTTCTGCACGATTCATTTATTACCACCTTTTCTTCTGTTTTATTTTTGTGTTCGCTCCAAGCCATAGTTATAGCGATTAGCGCAAAAGAAATATAGGCCGCCATAATTATCTGAAGCGGCAGTTTAAAAAACATCAGTATCTTCATATCCAATAGCTCCTATTCATGTCTTCCGGTTCCATCAGGTAAAGGTTTTGCTTTGTTCTGGTTACCCCGACGTAGAACACACGATGTAAATCATCGGGGGCTGTCTCTGATGCTTTTACTGCCGCCGGAGATAGGTCCGTGTACAACGCAACATTCTCCGCTTCTCCACCCTTAGATCCGTGGATCGTGGACAGGTTAATACGAGGCACGGCATTAAATTTTTCGCCCCGTCGTAACAAAGCCGTGATGTATGCCCGCTCGCGGCTGGGCATCTTATCCATAGCCTCATGCCATATCATATCAACGGTAGCGACAAGACCGTGGTTAGTTGTCAACTCTTGCAAGCTAACTAATTCATCATCGTCCAGCGCAGGCAGTTTCTTAAAACCACGACGAACGCGGTCGCCCACCGACATGAAGTTATATATAGAACGCGCTACCTTGCCTGTAACTGACTTGCCTTTACGCAACTGCTCCCAGCCGTTCACGGCCTCGCTTATTGCTTCAGATATGGACCGTCGGCCGCGGTAGGCGAACAGATATCCACGGCTTTTTAGGTCTTCAGTTGCCCGCTCCAAAAAGTAACCGGCTTGCGCTAGTATAAGCCACGTACCTTGGTCAAAGTTTAGATAACTGGTATCCGGTATATGTTGGACGAGACCCTCTTCTTCACGAGGCAAATAGTTCTTCGGGACGCGGCGTTTGATGCGTTTGGCTACTCTCTCAGCTAGTGGGTGCACAGACGATGGCACACGATAGGATTGCTCCAGTACGTCGTAGCCGCCATTCAGGCCGATGAAGTGCTCGACATCTGCGCCAGCCCAGCGGTAGATAGCTTGGTCGTCATCACCGGCGCAATAGATCCGTGAGCTATGTTCTTCGAGCACATGAGCTACGTCCCATTGCAGTGGGGACAAGTCCTGCGCCTCGTCGATAAAAGTAAGCGCGAGCCGCGGGCAGAAAGCTGCGCCCTCTCGCACAAAGACTTCGAGCATATCGGTGAAGTCATACAGGTTCCATCGGTTCTTATATTCTTGCAGGCTGTCAGCTATGTATTTGACCGTTGTCCAATCTAGATTAATCTCGCTCTGATCATACTGCTCACGCAGGTCTACCTTACGTAATCGGGCAAGGTTAATCAGGCTGATGGCAGGGTTATCTGTTTTAGTCAGGTCAAACACATCGTCGGAGCCTGCCTTATCTACGGTCAGGTCAAAGCCCAGTGCGAAGCCTAACTCTTTATAGTGCTCCGGTTGCATCACCTGTTCCTGACGGATACCTGATAGCTTCAATGCAAAGCTGTGTAACGTCCGGAACCACGGCAGTTGTGACTTCTCCAGATTAAAACGAGAGCAGGCCCGCTCCACAGCTTCGTTTGCCGCCTGTCTGGTGAACGCAAAGTAACCAATATGTGAAGGGTTCACACCAGCGTGAAGAGCTTCGTCAATCTTGTTCAGAAGCGTGGTGGTCTTCCCCGTTCCGGGCGGACCATAGATGCGAAATATCTTAGTATTCCTCATCGTGCAGAGCCTGAATGCTTGGCAGAATTTTGACAAACATTGGGGTTTGTTTCCCTACCCACGCCCCGACGACATTGTAATACATAAACTCTACGGCGTCGTCAAAGTTCATACCGTCTCGCTCACACAAGATTGCGACACATTTATCAAAGTCGTATACCGCAATATCTTCCTGACCGGCACGTTGGCCAATACCTAAAAACGCATCATCAAATCCATCTGCCACTAACATTAGAAGGGTGCCTCCGATTGTTCTGCCTGAAACTTAGGTGGCTTCATGTCCACCTCAGCTATCCGGTATGCAGGTATTACCCACACTCTTACCGGTCGTCCTTTAATCTTCATCTGACGGCTTTCTCCGCCCATGTCACGCAAGCGTTGAGCTACCTTGTGCGTCTTGTATTCAAAAAACTTGTTTCGCTTCAAAAACGCTTCAAAGTCTTTTAAACGGAAAAGTGTCTCTCCCGCTTCCTCATCTGTCCATGGACGCTTCAGCAAGATTTCTTCTTTGTCATTCGCTGTCTGTAAGTGGACGCAGAACTCTTCAAGGTAATCATAGAACTGGCCACTAATGCTAGCATCTTCTGCCACTTCTATAACTGCACTCTCATTGTCCTTCATCTCAGTCAACAGCCCACCGATACGGCCTTCCCATACCTGCTTGCTCACTGAGCGTGGCATGAAGTTAAGTTGCTCCATACAGGCTTTCTGGAAAGTTGGCTGGCTCATCAGACCCTCTGTGTCCAGCTCCAGCGGCTCGCCATTTACATCGACAAACCAGACCGGCGGGATGGAGTCATACTTACGAAGGTTCGCGATAGCCGCGCCTTGTATGGCCGCCCCGATGCCGTGCTTTCTGGTTTGACATAGCTCTTTGTTACAGTGTGCGTTGATCGGACTGTCACCACAGCGGTAGGCGTAGTCTTTCTTCTCTAACTGCTTTGCCACAATGTTGACTTCATTCAGCGGCAACGGCGGCTCAAGATAAGTTAGATTATATGTCAGGATTTCGGACTCCCAGCTATCAGGATATGCTTTGCGTAAATACACACCAATATTGAACAGACCGTTATTCCTGCCACCCTCACTGATTTTGTTCTTCAGCAAGTGTTGCAAGCATGGCGGTCCGTCCTTCATCGGGACAGACTCTTTGGCCTCGTCACCTATCTGAAGTTTAAGCAACTGCTCAGGGGTCTGCTTATGCGCCTCGTAGAGCGCGATAAACTCTTCTAAGGTAGCTGAGGTGCCATCATCCTTAATCGCGTAACGTAGGCCATCCTCAGCGTCGTAATACGGCAGGTTTAAAAAGTTACCTACGTCATCCCTGTCGAGACGGAGCTTAACCTGTTTTGGAAAGATTTCACACCCACCATAACCTAACGCGGCAGATATCTCTTGCAGGGTAGATTGCATATCTTTGGCTTCTACCCATTCTGTGGTGAACAAAAAGCAGTGCGCTCCACCGGACTTTGACCGGCAGACGATGAGAGGCAGTTTCATCTTTCTTATCTTTTCGACAAGAAGCTTATGATCTAATGGATATTGATCAATGTCGATACAGCCCCAAACAGAGAGGTTGTCTTCATTGATTGGAATAATTCCAACAGAACGTCCCTTACCGGACAGGTGTCCCTCCCAGAGAGCCGCGGTCCGTGGTTCGCGCACGATGGCGGCCCGTCCGGAGTGCTTTCCGTTCGCCTGTTGTTTTTCTATTTTATATGTGCCATACGCGAGCTTGAGCCCGTCGAAAATGGCTGAAAACTTTTCTACAGACATGATAATTCCCAAGGGCGGGGCGACAGAAAGGTAATGCTTGGAGAAAACAGCCATTCTCCGGTGAAATTATCTCTGCCGCCCCTACTGTTTAGAACGGGATGTCGTCCGGTGTTTCGTTACCAGCGGACTCATCTTGGTGCTTCACAACCACATCGCCTTCGGTAATGCTCTTAGCAAAATCTTTGGCGCGTTGGTATGTAGCCGCATCCTCTACAGGACCGACGCGGCTCATTTCCCAGCCATGCCAGCTACCCTTGCTGTTTTCTTCGAGCAGGGTCTTCAGTAGATAAACGTGGCTAAAACGTGGCGGTGTGAAAGGCCCGTTCTTACCTTGCATCGTCAGTGACGATATCATGCTGTTCCACTTACGCGACTTCTTCAGTTGCGTGGACTTCATGGCGATAAGTGCAGTTTCCGCCGCACCATCTTCATGCAGTACGATTACAAAGTGCTGATGCGTTTCCTCGATGTACTGACCGGAACCGTCCATGACGTATTCCTTGTTGTCCTCTGTGGACCGCTCAGTCTTTGGCATTGTTTCGCCGGGGCTGTAGATAGCCGTCGGTGCGCCAGTGCCTTCGCCACGGGGGGCCCACTGAATAAAGCGACGCTGGTAAGCGACAGGTATTACTTTAATACCATCCTTACCCTTGTAGACCGCGCCGGTCACAGTATTGTAGATGTCACCCTTCCGAGCGTCTTCCAGATCGTCAAGCTCTTTACTCATACCGCCCAGAATTTTGAGGAACGGCAGGGCAAGATCGTCTTGACCCATATTTTCTAAACCAACGCCAGCATCTTCCTCGAACATTGTTGGGTCAAACTGGACGATTTCAGCAGTTTTTTGCTCTGCTACAGCACTCTTCTTTTCAGCCATTACTTGCTCCTTTTCACGACGGCTCTTTGTCCGATGTACGCTCCGAAGAGTTCCATCGGAAATTCGTCACCACTTTCCACCCGTTCTTTAACGAACGCACGGAGTGTTTGCGGATGTATTTCCGTTTTTTGTTCGGCATAGTAGCCTTGCTTTTCAGCGAAGGCTTTGAAGGCCGACGCTTGGTCGTCTTCGCCTCTGCCAAACGCACAGGCAACCGTATTTTTGATGATGTCATCGTGACCATGCTCCCTTAGCCATTCGTATGCGGCTGGTCGATTGTCAACGAGGATGGATGCCCCATAAGTTGGCTTGACGGTCACCTCAGAGCCATCGTCAAGTTTCATGCTGGTCAGACCAATCTCTGCAAGCATGGTAGGCAGTTCTTCATCAGTGAGTTTAAGCAAAGCTTTCTTTTCGTCCTTCAGCTTTTGCTCAAGGGCGGCAACTTCTTGCTCTTTGTCACGGATTGCTCGGGCCATACCAGCGACTGTGGTTAAGTCACCTTGGTCCATTTTTTCGACGGAAGATGCCATACTCTTTTCAAAGTCGGCTTCCATCTGATCGAATATATCGCTCATCGCGTTTCTCCATTCGTTGTTAAAGGCACCGTTCGGGCCTTGACATAATCATATATATTCTTATATACTCGCATTGTCAAGGAGAAAAACGTGTCAAAATATAATTTTAAAACAAAGCCCTATGATCATCAGCATCAGGCATGGAAAGACTCGTGGTCCGCAGAATACTATGCGCTGTTCATGGAAATGGGAACAGGCAAATCGAAAGTCGCAATAGATACCATTGGTGCGTTGTACACCACCGGAAGAATTAACGCGGCTTTAATCGTAGCTCCGAAGGGTGTGTATGACAACTGGGTCAAGGGAGAAATACCCGCGCATCTGTCTGACAACGTAAATCGTATGATTGTGCGTTGGACACCGTCATCAGCTAAAAAGTTTCAGGAAGAAATGAAAGAGCTGGTGTATAAACCGTTTGACGGCCTCAAAATATTTGTGATGAACGTCGAGGCGTTGTCCACACCACGTGGCACAAAGGCCGCTTTTGCTTTTTTAAAAAATAATCCTGATAACATCATGGTGGTGGATGAGAGCACGACGATCAAGAACCGCAAAGCCACTCGCACCAAGAACGTAATGATGCTATCTGACGAGGCTAAGTATCGGCGCATCTTAACGGGCTCGCCTGTTACAAAGTCTCCAATGGACTTGTTTGCTCAGTGCACCTTTTTGGCTGAACGTGCGCTTGGCTTCAATAGTTACTACGCCTTTCAAAATAGGTACGCTGTTGTACAAAAACGAAAAATGGGAAACCGTGCGTTTCAGGAGATCGTGGCGTACCGTCGGCTAGATGAGTTAAATGAAAAATTAGAAAAGTTTAGCAACCGTATTTTGAAAGAAGATTGTTTAGATTTGCCAGATAAGGTCTACACTAAACGTGAGGTGCCTCTAACAGATGAGCAAAAAAAGTTATATGTCCAGATGAAAAAGCTTGCTCTTGCTCAGCTAGATAATGGCGAGCTGGCCACAACCGCTAGTGTGTTGACACAAATTATGCGGTTACAGCAAATCTGTTGCGGGCATATCACAGATGACGACGGTAACACCGTTCCTGTAGCAAGCAACAGATACAAAGAATTGGTTGACATCTGCGACGAGTTACAGGGAAAGGCAATCATTTGGGCGACCTATACACAGGACATTCAACAGATAGCCTCTACCCTGCGCGACCGCTTTGGGCCCGAGGCGGTCGCAACTTATTATGGCGATACGGCACAAGACGACAGACAGGATACCGTCTCTAAGTTTCAGGATAAGGACAGTGCGCTACGGTTCTTTGTCGGCCAGCCTAAGACCGGTGGCTATGGTATCACTCTAACTGCGGCCAATACGGTCATTTATTTTAGCAACAGCTATGATTTAGAGATTAGATTGCAGTCGGAAGACCGTGCTCACCGTATCAGCCAGTCAAATAAGGTCACCTATGTTGACCTTGTTGCGCCGGACACTATTGATGAAAAGATACTCAAAGCTTTGAGAGGCAAGATTGACCTTGCGGGTAAGGTTCTGGGCGAGGAAGCACGGGACTGGTTGCTTTAATCGAACAGGCTTCCAAGTCCAACTTGGCTAGCCATTGTCTTACCTGTACCTGCGATCTGATCAAGAAAGTTTTTCTGTTTCTGTGTGCTAGATCTGCCACCAGTAGACGCTGAAGTATACGTGTTACCTCGTCTAGCTAAGTTGCCTTTGTATGTAGTTTGACCGGGCAAGGTTCCAAATACGTTTTGCACGGTGTCTAGAAAAGCAACATCTGTGGTCGGAGCTGTTGTAGCCTGCGGGTTGTTCACGCCGGAAGTAAGCGCATCCATAACCCTATTTTGGTCCAAGGAGCCAATGCCCTGTTGGTTAACACTAGAGGTGTTGAAGGGCATACTGAAATTCAAACCAACACCTTGATTTGCTGGATCAAAGGTGGGAGTTAGTGTTCCGGGCCCTAAATCAACACTTAATGGGTTTACGTTCTGTTGTGTGGGTGGACTGTAAGTGTTTACGTTCGCAGCAGGAGCCATGTTTATCATATCTGCCATGGACGGCAGGGAAGTTACACTAGGAAGCTCCGTGGTGAAGGAAGCCGGAGTAAGGGTCGACACGTTTTGCTGAGGAGTAACATTAGCTAAGCTGTCTGGAACTCTTGCCCCAAAAAGATCGCCAAGGCTAGGCGCGTTTTGTGCATTTGGCGGCGGAGCGGAGAAATCTTGTAAGCCCCGTTTTGCCTCTAAAGAATCCTGAGCGGCTCGATTAACTATGTTAAGCGTTTCTTGCTTAGTAGGCGGAGCCGGTCTACCCCGTTTAGGTTCTTGGGCCGCGGCTTTTTTATTTTGCTTAGAAGGTGACTTGCCACCGCCACCACCGCTGTCACCACCACCGTCACCACCAAAGCAGTAGAACTTGGCTTCAAACTCGTTCAGGTGATCAAAATCTTGGTTAAGGCCGTCCGACCAACGCTTTTTATACAGCACAGCAATATCTCCTCACATCAAGTTCGGACTGTACTCCTGTTGCGTAGCCCAACCTTTTACCCAGAGCCTGACGGATAAAATTGGCCCCATCTAATGGATAGCTTTCAATGTAGCGTTCCGTCAAAACCTTTTGTACAAATCTACCTACTTTTAATGCGTTGTTATACGGTGCTATGAAATCTATCACGTATAGCATACCATCATCAGGACCGTTGCTCCAGATGTCTGAAGTTAATTTTTTAGACCCGTCTTTATAACCCGCCTCTTGTTCTTTGTTCAGAAACGCATATGAGAAAAGGCCCGTGGGCCACGCTTCCTTGTGCGCTTTCTCCTTAACGTCGCCATAGTCGTACATGACAAGAAGCTTGTCTTCTTTTAGTGCAGGTATGACCAGCCGTTCAAGGTCATGCAAAAACCAATCACGGTGCATTTCAGACTGTAACATCAGCTCAATAACAGCCGGTATGTTAGATGACACTTTGTTAGAGCAGACGCAACTCATCCCATCAAGCTCCCAATGCCTTGCTGTCGGATCATACCTGAAGCCATGTCATTCGGGAAAAGGGCCGCGAACCGCGAGCGGTCAACCGGACCTGACGGTGCAGGAGGTGTTGCCGACGCAAGGGTGGTTGTGGGTTGTGCCACCGGTTGCGCCGGAACTGGGGGCTGTACGATAGTGGGACGCACAGAGCTTTCTTCTATTGTTTCTTGTTCTTCTACTTCAATCGGCTCAACTTCGTCATCACTGAGAACTTGTGGCACAGCCCGACGACCAACACGAGTTGGCTCCGCGGAAGTGAATCCAAGTTTGTCTAAAACGGTGCCTACCACACCGGCTATTCTAATTTTTTCCTTATCATTGCGTGGTTTACGCATCATAGCTGCAAGAAGCTCTGGGTTTTCCATCATCTCAGACATAACGTCCATCTTCATGCTTTCCGGCACTTTATCAAAGATGTTACGCATGGCTTTTGAACCCGCGGATGCGGCAATCAAACTGCCTGAACCTCCTCCACCGGGGAGCATTCTTTGCAGTTGCGTACCAAAAGCAGAACCAGAAATTCTTAAGTAGAAATCAAGCATCGGGCCCGCACCTTCGGCAATATCTCCCAAAGTGCCTTGAGAATCCATGACCTCAAGACGAACCATCTCTGTTAAATATTTTTTCATTTGGTTAGCTTGTTTTTCTTCTATGACGCCGTTCTCTAACATCCAATCCATAGCACTAATGTTGGATTTAGCATTTGGAATTTTACTGTACAAATTATCGTACATACTGCGGGGGCTAAAGCTACGGCTAGTTGCTCCACCTTTTGTCATCGCCCATTCTAAAATAGAATGTTTTAATCCAGAAGCGGCATCGGCGCGAAGTTCTTCGGGAGCACTGTTAACAACATCCATTAAATTATCTAAAGATCGAATCGGAGCTTTTTGACCATTAGCTAGTGCGCGACTGACAGCAAAAGTGGGGCTTTCTGTATTGTTAGGCAACAAATTTTTAAAAGTTATCTGACCCCTCATGGCCGCTTCTGCGCTTTTATTTTGCATCTGCCGCCCTTGCAAAACAGTATTTGCACGTGCCGCATTATTTAAATCCGCTCTAAGCGCAGGATAGGTATCTAACAACTCACTATTAGCATTCATCCATTTTTGCAGGCTTTTGATGTTGATTTCACCAGTTTGAGGATCGAAGGCCGCGGCTCGTGCGTTACGAATAATCATTTCTTGAGTTCCGCGAATACTAGCGGCTATCCCTTCCGCACCTTCAAAACCATTATCTATGGCAAATTGTCCAAGATCATTAATTTGCTTTACCCGCAAGTATGTTGGATCAGAACCTCCTGTCATTAGACGTTGAGCTAGTAGTTCTGGAGCTATGCGTTCTGCCCCAGTTTTGCCTTTTTCTAGAGCACGACCCGCAAAAGCACGAGTAAAAGTATCGTTTAGAGACCTTGAATATGAGCGAGCAATATCATATGCCGCATTTTCACCTTCAGGAATGTTAAAATTAAGATCATCTAAAAGACCATCGGCAAAATTGGATGCAATACGAGCTGCGTTGTAATCTCCAATAGCCGTTTGTTGACGAGCTATATTTAGTGCAAGCTGACGCATTTCTGTAGCCTCTGTTGTAGTTAACAGAGGAGCGTCAATACCGTCTAAATCAACCCCTTTAAGACTTTCTAAATTAGTAAAAAACTTTCCTTCTTCGGTGTCTGGGCTAGTCCGAAGCAAGGCATCTTGCTCTGTTTTGATAAAAGCATCGCGTTGGTCAACAGGAGTCTCTTTAAGAATATCTCGGATAGTGTTAAATTTAGCCTGAAACTCTTCAGTCATGGGTAGCAGATTTAAGGTAGACCCCAACTCTCCACGCTTACGGTTAATAAAAGTAGCTAATGGGCCAAGCTTTTTGTTAATTTCAGCCGCTGCCTCTTCTGTCTTGGGCATTGAATTTTCCCAAGCTGTTAGGAAGTTAGGCTGAGCAACCTCGTTACCGTCGGCATCGCGAAATACATTAATATCTACATCTTCTACTGCATTCCAAAGCTTTTTCTCTTGTGCACGAGCTTGAGAAAGTTGTGAACTGGCAAGTTCAAACAATTTTGTGGAAAGAGCTACATTGCTTTGTGGGTCCGTGCCACCCACACGGTCTCTAGCTGAAAGAACATTTGCCGACGCACGTTGCAGACGGTTGGTTAGGCTAGCAGAGAATAGGTCTTCCGCCATTTGAGCGGCTAACTGTAACGCATCCGGATTACCCGTAGCAACTAGAGCCGCAATAGTGTTACGCAACGCGTTATTAGCCTGAACATTTTTAGCAGAGCGTTCTTTACCTAGTCCGGGGCTTGTTTGCGCTAAAGCTGCTTCAATAGCTAAAAGAGCAGGACTATCTGCCTTCATACCCGCAGTCAGTGTAATGGGTCTGCCAGTATCTGGATCAATTAAAACATCTTCAAATTCTTTTGAACTTAGACGTTCAATGATAGCATCTACGTCTTCTCCAGACTCCTCTAAAATATCTAAAATACGGTTTGCACCAGCTTGTTGACGACGACCTTTAAAACCTTTTAGATTAACTTCTCCGCGGGCTACTTTACCGGGAAGTTGAACTATTTTCTTTAGGTTTGGAACAAGAGCGGTTAAACGATCTGAAAGAATAGCGGCACTTATACCACCCGGTATTTCTGCCATTAGCCGTGTACTTGCATCACCCGGATCTACAGTCTCTGCAATGTAAGCTCCGCCTGCGGCTCCAGCTCCAGCTCCAGTTTCTATAGCCGCAGTGGCGATAGGAGATTTACGGGCCGCGGTCCCTGTTTTGCTCAGGAGCTTTTCTGCCCCAGCAATTAAGCGGGTGCTAAGAGGGCCCTTTGCTTCTCCCGCTAAGTTATCAAGAAACTGTGCTGCACCAAAATTTACGTTCGTAGAAATCATGTAAGGCATCGGCAACCAGCCGATTGCTCCACCAAAAGTTTTCCCAGACTCATACGCGGCGATAGAGCCGGGAGTTACAGGTTTTTCTGGACCAAACAACTCATCGGCAGTAGCTTCACCTGCTTTATAAAAACCGGTAGCCCCCAAAAGGGTGGTAATCGTAGGGATAGCAACTTTTGCGGCCACGTTCCATGGTGACACTGGGGGAATTGGCTGCTGTAAAGCCATGCCCGTTTCTGCTCCAAATTTAGCCCCAGCTAAACTAAACACAGACGGCAGGATTTCACGCTTTACACCACCAGCAAAAGTACCTTCTTGAATAGGTTCGCCCTGCTCATCTACAGCAAACAAAGAAATAATCTGTGCGTTGCTAAGACTACGGTCTTCTGGTGCAAGGTTCGCGAACTGCGGTAGCTGACTAAACAACGGCGCAGTTCCGTCTCTCAAACCCTCGTAGGTAATCAGCTCCGGGTAATCAACGGCAACTTCAGACGTAAGTTGTTGAGCTAGAACAGGTTCTGCCCCTCCTTGTTCGTCCACAAAGAGCTGGTTAATCTGATCCATTTGATCTTTAGAAAAAGTAACTGGGCTTATATTAAGGTTTTCCGCCATCAGTTTTTCTTCCCTTTTTGAATGATGCTGCGGAGAGTGTCCACTTTGCCCTGTGACGCGCTGCCTAATCTGTAAGCATTTCTAAAAACACCATATCCATCTTCTAATTGGTTCATTTGCAACAAGAATGTTTGTGCGTCTTTATATTCTTTACTGTCTAAAGGAAGATTATCTATTTTATTTTGCAAAACTTGTTTCGCGTTTGTAATCATGCCTAAAATTTTATCCACTTTATCGGCTGATGTGTCTGGTCCGGTGAATAATTCCAAAGGTTTAGGTGTTAAGTCCTGCAATAATTGAGCTTGAAAAACAGATTCTCTAAGTTCTGCGGACTTTTGAAAAGTTTGAAGAAAGTTTTGATTTAAAGTTTTTGCCGCATTTATTGCAGATTTTTCCGGTTTAAACGGAGCACTTGCAGTAAAAAATTCAAACAAATTGTTTATGACATTTTTTCCTACAGCCACGGAGCCAAAAGCCGACATTGGGTTTTGTAGTCCTACAGTTACCGCGTTAGTAAAATCTGTTTGTCTTTCTAAAGGTTTATTTTCTGGTGCGGCCTCGTCCAGTTTTATGTTTGGATATGTAAGACCATTTTCCCGACGAATCCGGATAGAAGAAAGAAGCTCGTTAGACAGCGGATTACCCGGTGATAGAACGAAGCGTTTCTCTTTTTCATTCCAAACCTGCTTCGGTGCGTTATAGTAAGCAATCGCCTGATTGAACTCCAAAGTTTCATCTGGACCCATAGTCCCAGCCGCATATTTAGCCAAGCTCTCTGGATTAGAAAGAAGAGTCGTGATCCGCGCTTCGGTGCTCGTGCCCAAACGTGTAAGTCTCGCGGCGGCCTCTTCGAGAGCCAGCTTTTTATTCTTGTAGCCCTGCTCAAACGTATTCATCTCGGCTTCCATCTTCAAAGCCTCTTCTTCTAGTTCAATCTTGCGCTCACCCTGTGCCCGCGCAACCTCGGCCTTAATGGTATCAAGCTTTAACCGACGCTGAGCCAGCTCATTATCCATGTTAGCTAACTTTTCCCTCAGAGCGTTGTTTGTAGTGTTCAGCTCTGTTGCCTGCTCATGGGCTTTGTCCATCTTGGCAAGCTCATATTCGTTAGCTACGTCCATCTTACCCAATTCAATGTTGGCTTGAATTTCCATGTTTTCTTTTTTCAACTTGTCAGCAAGGACAATATCGGCTTGACTGCCAGACTGCTCAAGCTTCTCTATAGCTTCACGGTTCTGTTGCTGAACACCTTCAAGAGCCACACGGTTGGCCTGCTTTCGATCTTCCAGACTTTCGGCACCTTTTTGCTTTAGCTTTTCCAAAGCTCGCGACGATGCACTAGACAGTTTGTCCTTCAGCGTAATCTCAGCTATGTTCTGTGCGCCCTCTAGCTTTTTTTGCGCTAACTCAGAAGCGGCTTTTGCTTCTGCGGTCAGTCCGGCTTCTGCCGCACTAAGGGCTGACAGTTTAAGCTGTTGCTGTTGTGCTTTAGCCGCGGCCTCTTTATCGCGTTGCGCCTGTGCGCGAGCACCAATAGTCTGTGGAAGTTTCGTGGTCCGCGCTGCAAAAGCTAAGCGTTCTGCCGCACTCATACCGGGCCGTTCACCTTCCATAGGTGCGGCAAAAGCCAACGCAGTGTTGGCAATGTCAAATAGCATTTGAGACTGTGTCAGTTTTTTCTGCTCTTCAAGGTCAGCGGTAGGGTCCCCAAGGATGCTTGTATATAACGGCATCTTTTGCTGGTACAGCTCACCAAGACGACCGGCTTGAGCGATAGGGTCTCCACCTTGCTGCATTTTTATGACCGGCTGGTTGTCTCCGCGGCGGACCAGCCCGCCATCTTTAAAATTTACGGGAGGTGCCCCCTCCATGGGCATCGGCT
>MDSZ01271898.1_pt1 | contig 35704 bp, 45 predicted proteins | sample 811201 | NCBI WGS metagenome assembly MDSZ01 (sample SAMN05326647, study PRJNA326480) | marine metagenome | isolation source: seawater | place: Indian Ocean: North | collected 2010
CGTTGTTGAGTTGCTACCATCTGCTGTGGTAGAGAATACTAATCTACCGGGCATATCGTTACTGCCCGGTGTACCGTCAACATGAGCAGAAATACTGGCCGCTGGATCATAGTTGGCTCCATCTGAGCCTCCAAAGGTAATCCCGCCTAATTTATCATTGTCTTGCACAACCGTTACTGAGCCATCTGTTGCGTTGCGGCTTTTGTTGAATAGCAAATCGGATGCATCGGCGTCGGCGGAATTTGTTTGCAACATTACATTTCCGTCCTGAACGTGCAAAACGTCCTCGGTAGGCACCGTCAGTGCCCATGTGCCCACATCGACTGAGCCAACAACTAACTGATCTTTTATCTGTATTCGATTGTTCCCGATCTCTAGGCGGCTGGTATTGTCTGTCTTAAATTTAATTCTGTCGCTGCTGAAGTCGATTAGCGTATCGTCATCCTCGCTATATATGAGGTCATCAGTGCCAAGAGTACCTGACATATTTGCGTGACCCAGCCTTACTTTATAAGCCATTAAACAATCTCCCCTTTAGCTTCGTACAGTTTTTGCTCGCCATCCTCAAAGGTTATAATTGTATTGTTTGTTGGGTGACTTGTAACGTGAATCTTGATGAAGTCATCAAAGTGGTCAAAGAATGCAATAGAGCCCCTAGGTGGTGGTGTAAGCCAGTGAATCACAGTGTGTCCTGTGGCGAACGTGGCCCCTTCGATGACAACACCTTCTCCCGAAATGCCTGTCTCGTCATGCTGACGACAGACTGTAAATGTTCTAATACCCTCTGGGGCGCGGGCAGAGGGCTTCTTGGGCTTAAGGTCTTCTGGTGCTGTGGGCTGGGACTCTTCATCAGTCTCTTCCCTCTGTTCAGTTTCTTTTTGCATGCTACTTGTTTACCTCATTTGTTAAGTTAAGTACGTCAATTGAAATCTCTTCTATCTTTTCTATCAATCTTTTCTCATACTTATTTAGGTTCTCCAGTGACTCAATCATCACTAGATTTTGCTTTTTTAAGTAATCGAGTTCGCCTCTTAAATTCTCAACCTCAGTCTCAAGGTTTTTGATTCTGGCATTCTCTACCACGTTTGTAAGATACTTTAACATACTATCGCTCCTATGTTTAGATATAATTAGTCTTTTATATGGTTAATTTACTATCTGCGTACTTTGCGGTACACCCCGTAAACCTCATCATAGACCAGTTTATATTCTAATGTGGGCTTCATGTGTTCTCCGGTCGGTTCTTCAACATCAATTATCGCTTCTGTGAAGTCAACATTTATGACCTTTCTATTTGGATGAGGGTGCCTAAATGCGCCCTGTTGTCGCAGTTCTTCGATGCGCTGCTCTCTTATCTCGTCTAGCATCTTCTGCACTATTCTATCGTTCTGCTTTCTTCTATTCTTTTTGTACACGGCTCGGGCGTGCAGTGTCGATACCAAGAAAGCAAGGGTGACTAGCCCACATATCATAAAAAAATAAAAAATTTGCTGTTGCGGATCAATCATGATCCCCTCCGAAATTAAGTCCCGGTGTCTTCGGGCTCGGGCTCGTAGTGATATCCGATTTCGACAAGTGTGTTGCCTGCGGGAATAACTGTAAATTGCACAGTGTTATCACTAGACTCATAGTACCAATCCCAATTTAAAACTCCGTTCTGAAATACTCTTATCGTGTCTTCGTGCGAAGGTACATGAGTGAGTTCCCAGCTTTCGTGTGGTTCGATTTGTGCTGACGCGTCTGCGACACCGGGTGACCAATCTTCAGAGCATATATCAACAATCACTCCACTAAAGTAATTAGTTGCTTCCATATATCTATCACCAATATTTATTACAGACGGCGGTGATGGACACACTGAGTCTGCTTGCTCAACATTTACAATGCTTGATAAGAAAGCGGAGCCATTACGCTGTGTTCCGTACCATGCTTTGAAATCATCAGCATCTGTGAAGTGATCTCTACTTTGTTCTTCTTCGTCTGACACAAATACAACTAGCAAAGCTGCGTCGGGGCGCATCCATGTAGCTGCGTATGGATTGTTAACCATGTATTCATACGTTGCATCGAAGCCAGCTTCCCAGTGACCACGACCCATAGCGTTGTACATATCAACTGCATCTTCAATGTCGTCGCCGGGAACTAAAGGAAATTGTGCTTCAATTGCTGCCTCATCTGGATCGTTACTAAGCATCGCCAGTCTCCAGCCCGAAGCGGGCAGGGCATTTATCATCGCTTCGATGCCTGCTAGTAGTTCGTCATCAAATACGTTCATAGAGCCAGAGGTATCAATCACCCAGAGAATGTCCACACCATCAACGCTTTGAGGTTGGTAAAAGTGATCAACCCAGATTTCTCCATACTCGGTGTCACCGGGTACTTCTTCATAAATGTAAACTGGTACTTCGATGTAAACCGTTTCTGTTTCAGTTCTAGTCTCTGCCGAATAGATCGTGTAGTCAGAGCACCCGCCAATCAATGTGGCTGTCGCGAGCACCAAAAGTTTTAGTAAGTTTTTCATACATTATTCACCTCTCGAATCAAGATATGCCTTAATATCTCTTTCACTTATAGACCAGACGGGGGCCACCCAAACGATGTCTTCCACTAACTGTGGTGGAATCATCCAGTTCCACTGACCAACATCAACTGCACTGACGACTCCAAGCATTCGGCCTCTCATATCAAAGACGGCTGAGCCGCTAGATCCGGGCCAGCCATACGAGTGGATGATAATGTGTCCATTCTCATATCCGGCGACCTTGCCATCTATTGTCATTAAATCATGGCTAGCGGGGAAGCCTGTGTAGGTCACATCTGTGCCAACTAATCTGTCTATGTTCGGTGGGTTTCTGTGAGGCTTGTATCTCAAAGCCTTTCTGCTATTGATTTCGGGCACCAGTATTACTGCCACATCGGTGCCGACGCCCTGAAGTATGGGCTGTCCATACACATGTTCGCCGTTACGCCCTTCGACAATAACAAACGGACTGTCCTCGACAACATGCTGCGCGGTGACGACGATATAATACCTGCCAACTTTAAAGTAAGTTCCGCTACCTCGTCCGAAGGGGGTTATAATCTTGACGGCAGCTTTTCGTGCGTTTTCTCTAGTAGAAACATATTGAATACTATCGCCGCCGTTGACATGATAATACTCGCTCTCACTAACAATATCACTAATTTGTGCATGCCCGGTATCAGGCAAGTATTCATCTGCTAGCTGGTCAATGGTCTCGTTGTTTACAGCCGTAGGCACCAGCAATAACGCAACAGCCGCCAAAAGCAACGCACGCGCAGCATACTTTAAAGTTTTCATAGTAAGCCCTCCCTTCACACCACAGAAGCAAAAAACTTTATTACCCTATATTTTAACTATGAGGTAAAAAAGCTTTTCTCGGAAGTAATCTAAAAAAACTTTAAACTTGGAGGGCTAAACTGAATGTTACTGGGAGTTCTTTTAGTCCGATATCTTTCGCTGCAAGTACTATATCGTCGCCTGAAGATATCTTCACTCTTCCGTTCTTACCTATAATGACTTGAATTGGGTGTGGAGCCCCGTTATTTATAATTTGCTGCTTGACCGACTCAAATTCTCTTGTTGTCGCACTAAAGTAATTTGTGCTCAGATACCTCATCAGTTCGTCAACAGGGATCATCGTCACCTCTGCGACAGAGTGAGCCAGACTACTAGCATGAATGTTAGCAGTACCTCGGGTGCCCACATTCATCCAGTCTTGTGCGATAGCGTCGATTGTTGGCGTGGGAGTTGCACGACGAGCAGTGCCTGCGCCCTGCTGTGGAGATGCGCCGGCGTTTGCATATGCATCAGCCCACTCACGCATAGCTGTGATTTCTTCGTATCTATCCATTCTGAGCACCGACAGTCCCTCGATAGCACGGAGGGCTGGCAGGAGTTCAAGACGAATATACTGTACCACCGACCTCTTTCCGAGCAGGTGGAATTTGATCATGGCGTCTGCATAGTAATTGCTGCCGTCTTGTCTAGTGGTTCCGGCGAGGATCTTAACTGTTCCGACACCGGGAACTGCGCGCATCTCGTTTTCTGTTTCTTCGCGTTTGCCTCCGTGCTCCTTGGACATGGCAATTCGGAAGTTGATCTTATAGGTACGCTGAGTGTATCCTAGGTCTGCTTCGGAAAGCTTACTTTTGACTAGCTCACGGACCTGTCGTTTTTGCAGTCGCTTTTTCTCTGCTATTTTTTCCGTGAGATGAGACTTTACTTTTTTCTTCAGGATCTTCTTTTGAAGTCTCTTATAAATTTCTTCTTTCAATTTTGCCTCCTGTGCTGGTCTGGGCTCACCTAGTGTGCCCCGCATTGGCTCTGGTTCGGCCTGTGGTTCTGGCTCTTTGATTTCTGGGACGGCTGCATCCGTGGCCAGATATCTACCGTCGTATGCCTCTTTCTGGCTAAACGTGGCGCCCATTCGGACCATCTGCCGCTTTACTTGTTCATCCCAGTTGAGAGGTAGCTTTTGAGGCGTATTCCATTGGTATGCACCAATAGCCCTGTTAGCGACATGGCTGGTGATCCTAGTTGCTACCCACTTCTCGGCAACAGATTTCATCTTGTCAAACTGCATCTCCACCCAATTCAAAAGAGTGTGTTCTGTCTGTCCTCGGGGATCTCCAACGTCTTGCAGGAATAACCTAGCCTGTTTAATATTTCGCTGGGCCGTTGATCCGTCTGTCATCTTTCTTTCATCAGATAACTTCTGCTGGTGCCATGATGTAACCTCGTCCTGATATGCATTAACCACAGCGACCTTTAATTGATCCATGTTGGCGTCAATATACTTTACAAAGTTAAACGCTTTTTCAATATCTTCAATGTTGTCTTCCGAGAAAACTCTCAGTCTTATGTGAAATGCTAATTCTAATTGTTCGGGAGTCTTAGAAGACTCAATCAGATTAAGTCCTATCTCCATGTTTTTGGCTAGTTCCATCGGCTCAAATGTCTCTTCATACTCTGAACCGAAGTCTAGTGTCAGTTGGCGACGAGCATACTCATTCGCAGCATCCTGCAGAGCGCGGAAGGCTCGTTTAAATAAGATGCCACCTTTAGCCATCACTGTGCCGGGGCCTCCAGAGGTGAGGCTTAGATAACGCTCTAAACCAAACGTGGCTGGTTCACCACCAAATACACCCGCCAAGGTATTAGTGCTTGAGTATTCAGAGCCGGGGCCGTAGGGCCACTGGATTCCTGTACGGAGCGCACGACCACCAGATCCTTGTGGTTTCAGGGAAAAGATAACTTCTCCGTCGTCGTCGCCAACTCCCATGATACTCCAGTTTTGTAAGGTTTCTTCCATCTCCGAGAAGTCATCAGCCAAGTTATCCCAGTCGTTCGGACCAATGAATTCTTCTTCGACTAGACTTCGACGGATTTTCTCTTTGTGCTCGCGATAGTTATCATCAATCGTCTGTGCGTAGTCGACAAAGTTCTCATAATCGTCGGGCTCGTTGCCGTCTTCCATATTAATTCTATGGTTCAAGGTGAGATATATCTTGCCATCATTGTACTTTCGCACATCCCACTCGCTCTCTTCTGGGTAGTAATCAACGGGGTCTTCTGTGGCACTGGAGAAGTTGTTTCTGTCTGCCCAGTTGCCACCCCAAGACTTTGGAATGTATTGTTCAATTTCTTCTAATTCAGCCTCTGAGGCCGGGATCCAGTAATCCCCACTCTCTTCAAAGTCTTCCCAAGGTAGTTCAATCACGTATTCAATCGACATGTCAGCATATACATATGGATTGCCATCGCCTGCGTCTTCTACTGAGGCGTGGCAACCAACGTGCTTCAGAGAATTTGCTGCGTGATCATTTAGTTCATTAACGCGTTCTTCGTATTCCTCAAATAATCGCTCGGCCTCATCCTCTTCATCTTCCTCGTCGCGGTTGACATCATAGTTACCATAAGGCCCTTCGAACTCATCATCACCCGACATGACTTCAAAGAATCTATTAAGAATCTCGCCGTCCCGGTTGTCTCCGTAGGAGCCTCCACGACGAGTCAGATCTTCTTGTCTAGGCATAGCGAAGTCGCCTTCATCATCAGTAAACTGCTCGCGTTGTCCTTCGACTGCCCACTTTGTAACAGCACTTTTGAAGCCGGGAACATGCTTGCCATACATACGAAGTTCGGGTACAGCGAAAGTACCGAAGCGCATATCTTCTTCAAACTTACGAAGACGCAAGCGAGCAGACGCACCGATGCCTTGAATGCCCCTGTCTCTATCACGGAACAGCTCTTGATCATCAAAATCTGAGATTGGTTTGAGATCAGCCGGTGCCGATTCTTTATCGTATACTGCTTTTCTAGCCTTCTCGTACTCTGCTTTCTTGACAGCGACTGGGAAAATGTCTATTTCGCCTCTCAACCATACCCTATAGTAGTGTTTCAATTCCTCTGCTGGGACACCTAGGCCGGCGGCTTTGGCCTTTATGAACTGGCCCTTGAACTTCTCGGGATGGGACGTAACATCAACGCGCTGTTGTAGTTCTTTGAGCCATTTGTCGCCCTCGCGAGTTTCAGCCCATGTTTCAAGATACACCCAGCGTCCTGCAGGGGATTCTAAGTCAAACTCCTTCGCCATCTGTTCAAGGAACTCATCGTGGGAGGTGTTTTTCAATGCTTTGCTGAGCTTTTCAGGCGGCGAAGAGTCGTCCTGCTCATCCATCAAATGGTTCTCTAATTCCTCTGTCTTTACCAGATAGGCAATAGGCCCGTGACCTTTGGCCTCGGCAATTGCGCAGTGGAAATACTCTGAGCCTTCTGAGTGACATGAGCGAATGTTGCTAATGTCAGACATGCGGAGCACATCAATCGGGTGCCTAGACACTACGACAGAGTATTTTGAGGCGTCATTGCCGGCGAAGACCTGTTCAATTGTCTTATGGTTTCCGTCTTTAGTGTAGGCTGTCTGTGCATTTTGCCACCATGCCAACAGCTCTGGGTCAAGCTTGCCTGACTTTACTAGTCGGGCGATAGCCTTGCTCATCGTTGTGTCTTCTTTTTTCTCAACAGTTTGGCCGGCCCTTGGTCCCGCTGGGATTACTTTTTGCGTTTTTCTCTCCAGTCTCAAGTCTGCTACTACAATCTCTTCTTCGTATTCACCACCACCATCAGCAGCCAACCGCTGCCTCTTTTGTTTTACCCTCTTAGTTTCAAAAGCGCGGTGTGGGCCATACCCAATGTCGATCTCGGGTACGCTCCAGTTTGAAGCCCGTAATGCCTTGACTACCTTTGAAAGCTTTGCCTGCTCTTCAGAGGCCAGCGGATAGTAAACTCTCATAGCACCGTCGAACAACTCTTCAAAGTCGTATGGCATGCCATCAGTTTCACGCATCCAATCGTAAATGTTCTCTGCCGAAGCGCTTGAGATTTCGTTGAATACTGCTCGATCTTCTTCAAGCTGCTTTGCTCTAGCTTTTCTAGTTTCGATTAATTTTTCTAGAGAGTTTACTTTTTGGCTATACTCGCGAAACTCAGCGAGAATCTGCTTCATGCTTTTCATTAAATGGGCTCCGGTTCAGAATGTGCATTTATAAATAGTGTATTTTATAAACTAACGCCAAAAGACCTGAATGATAATTATGGCAAATGCCAGCAAGCTGCAGATCACCGTCTTGGCTGTAAATGGCGATTCGCCAAGGAGCCACCATGTGAGTATCGGAAAGCTAATATAACTGGCAGTAAAGGCTAGGAAGCGTGCGGTCCATAGTTCCCCGGAAGCCTCCATCACCATTCTCGTTCCATACCAGAAACACAGTCCCACCGGAATCGAATAGGTCGCGACAGCCAACAATGGCTTGTCGGACCACCATTGCCATACAAATTGAGAATTTAGCTGAAACCATGCTAATGCTTGTCCTGATATAAACAGCAAAATTCCATATAGTATTCTAGGATCCAACTATGATCACCTCAACAGCATCCTCATGCTTAGTTGTAGGTCTGCTAGCTGAATCGAGCAAGATCATTTCATTCTCTGGGTATAGTTTTTTTAAATTTTCGTGGTAGTTGTACAACACTAGCCAGTCTTTTTTCTTAGTCATCAATGCAGCGAGTTCATTGTGATCTATCTGTGGGTTTTCTGGGATTATGACTGCCTTTGAGAAGTTGCCTGCAATGTATGGGGGCGGTACGCAAACTATCTGGTGATTTGCTGACTCGATTGCTTCCACATAGTCGTTAAACTCAAGTGTGAGATTATCGCACTCAAATTTCGATAGCTGCATTAACCTCAAGGGACTAAAGCGCGGGGTGCCATGCTCTAAGCGACCAGATGTGGCAAGACCACCTTCGGCACAAAGAGTGAGGACGTAAAACAAAGCAGAGCGCAGGAATTCATCATGCGGTTGATATACCTTCTTCTGCAACATATAAAAAATCTTAGAGTTCTGAATCGGATGAAAACTCTTGGCCATCCTATAGACTCTTTCTGGATCTCTTCTGATACAGTCCCAAAAGTCGTAAAGTAATCTAAAGTCGGTGTACGCCTTTACTTGGTGGCCACGGCTAACCATAGCTAACTCTAGAGAGCCGCCGCCCAAAAAAGGAAATATCAACCCGCCTGTATCACTCGGGAGTAGGGATGCGACAAGACTTGCCGCTCTCGGCTTGTCATTCGGGTATGTTAGAGGGCTCTTCAGTGTCTTTAGGTTCATCTGTGTAATCCGAGAAATACTCCAACATGTCGTCACAACCGCCGATAAATTTTTCATTACCGGCTACATCATATTCGACAACCATTGGTACCGTCTGATGTTCGTACTTCTTTTTCAATTTATGATAGTATTCTGGTGAATTATCCACCAGCGTTAGGACAAACTCGTATCCTAGTTCGTGCAAAGAATTTATTGCCTTAACGCAGAACGGACAATCTGCTTTGGCATAAATGTGATAATAGGCCAACATTTATTATCCGTGTAAAACTTGAGTTACTGGCCGGATCTTCTCATTTACTGTCGAGACATCGCCCACAACTGTAATGTCCAACCCAGTGTTCCCGCGATTCAAGTGAATCACACTAAAACTTTGTCTGGTGTCCAGTCCCTCTGGGAGCTTTCCTTCTGTTAGTCTTTGCTTCATCACCGGTTCGTCGCGAATGTAGACGATATGGTCTGGGTTAATAAACACTTCCTGCAGCTTAAAATTTTCTCCGACTGCCGAGTGGTTTGTTACTACTTCTACGAACTTTACAATTCTTGAGTTCATTTTTTCTCCGTTTATTATTGTGTTGCTGGGTATACTTCTGAAGGTGCGACAAGCCACTTGCTACCCTGATAGACAACTTCATAATAGCCGGCGCGTGGGCCGGCCATAATGTCAGACACTAGCAATGTTGCAGGACTATCTAATTCAGCATACTGACAGATGGACCCTCCTTCTGTTAGACGTAGGAGTGTCACTGCTTGCGGAATGTATACTAAATCCCCTTTTCTCCATTTCATTGCTGGTCTTCCTCCGCATGTTGATAGTTGGTCTGCGCGGCCATTTCTTGCGTTTTAGAAACAGCGGCGTTAATCTTGTCCATGTGGTTCTCTAATCCCGAAGCCTGTTGTGTCTGCGGCGGGGCAGCCTTCAGTTGTGCCATTCCCTGCAGCATTGCGGTGCAATCGGCAAAACGATAATCCAGATCAGCTAGCGCCATTCGCAACTCGCTGATCTTGTCTGCGCTGAACTGGTAGCCCTCATGTTCTCTTAAGACTTGTGAGATATTGTGCTCTTTAAAAGTGGAAACGACAGTGCTAAGTCGCTGCTCTGCTTCCGTCAACATTTCATTCAGTAAATCAGGTAGTTCACTAACTTTGACCGAATACTGAATATTGACCCTTTGTTCATTCTCTGGTGTCATTGGTTCTCCATATAGTACTGTACATACAGTATAACAAGGTTATTATAAAATGTCAACTACTTTATTGGCCAATGACCATATTCCAGATAGTAGCCGTGCCTAGGCCGGCGAGAGATGTAACGATAATCCAAGTTAAGCGAGTACTTGTATCTTTCCAAGACTCCAAAGCTCTGATTCGTGCATAAAGCCCCTGATCGGGATTGTACACAGCTTCTTTGATCTTAGAAATATCCAACGCCATCTGCTCTTGTCGCTCCTTGATAACATCAAGGGCATCAACAAGACGCTGTAGTTTTCCGTCTAGCGTTACAATATCTATCTCGATATCATTTATGTTATCTGGTGTGGTTTCTGACATGGCAAATTTAAGTAGTCATTCGGTTCTAAAAAATCTTTTGTAATCCTTTTTGTAGTATTCCTTAATAATCTGTTCTTGAGTTTTTGTAAAACTAGGTTTATTTTTTGTAGCCCTCTTGAGGTGATCCACACTGACGGTTGTGAGTGGTATATCGAATGCTGCGTTTAAAACAAACGGAACTTCACTGATTGATTCTGGGTATTTGAATGTCCTCATGGATCCATTATTTGGGTTTAAAAAATCAGATTGGGGCCTGATGTGGTTTCCCAACCACTGTGGGTTTTTTCTCATCTTGTCGAAAAACTTTTTGATTTCGTGATCGAAAATCATCCAGTTTCCAGCGTGACCAAAGTATTTATAAATTTTTAGCTGCTGGTTGGGATCTTCAGATAGATGAAGAATATCACTTTTAAACCTTTCAACCGGATCTCTGACTATTGCGAACTCGTAATCAAAGTCTCCCCATTTTTCATACTCTTGCCATGTAGCGTGAATACCGCTAGCGCCACCGCCAGAGCGGTGAGATTCTTCCCATCCGTGAGAACGAAGATACTTTTCTATCGAACTACCTCCTGTCTTTGGAATGTGAACAAAAAGAATACGTGATGCACCTCTAGAGTATACAGGCATTAGTCTTGAATAATAGCATAGTTGGTCGTAATAAGCGTTCCGGCGGCAGACACTGCATTCTGCAGTGCAGTAGTGGTTACCTTTACCGGATCAATGATGCCGGACTTTACCATGTTTGTCATCGTGTCATTTCGGAAATCGTAACCCTGTGTGTCGTCGGCATTAGTAACTTGTTCAACAATAAGATCCGGTGAAAGACCTGCGTTGGTTGCCATCTGCCTAATTGGGCCAGTCAGTGCCTTAAGTACAATCTCAACACCCAATTGCTGATCATCGTTTTCGACCTCTACAGTGCCTCTCAGAGCCGTTGCGGTGCGCAACAGGGCAGTGCCCCCGCCAGTCACGATACCGTCGATTTGAGCCGATTTAACGGCCTCTAGTGCATCCTCAATACGGTGCTTCTTCTCGATCATTTCAACCTGTGTTGGTGCACCGACATAGACAACACCAACACCGCTAGAGAGTCGCGTGATTCGCTCTTGAATAGCTGCGCAAATCTGCATTGAGTCGGTGTTTTCCATTTCTGACTTAAGTGATTCGATGCGTGACTCAATACCTTCATAATCAGCCTTGCCTCCGACAATAGTCGTTCCCGTTTTCGTACTCTCGATAGTCTTTGATGTACCCAGATCGTGTAGCTTTACATCGCGAAGCTTCATACCAGATGCGCGGGATACCATGGTTGCTCCAGTAGACAAAGCAAGATCGCTTAGAATGTCTCGGCGCTCTTGACCATACCTCGGAGCCTTGATAGCTGCCACCTTCATTGTGCCGCGCATGGTGTTCATGATCAGAGCAGCCAACGCTTGGCCTTCAAAATCATCTGCGACGATAACCAGTGGTCGCGATTCTCTGGCAACCAACTCTAGAACCGGTAGAATATCGTCTACCATCTCTACCTTGTAATCTGTTGTTAAGATAAGAGGATTGTTGTAACTCATCACTGCCCTTCGCTCATCAGTGATAAATGCAGAGGCGACATATCCTGAGTCGAACCTGAATCCTTCCATGATGTCAACATGGGTTTCCATGGTTCGTGAGTCTTCAATCGTGATGGAGCCATCGTTGCCCACCTTGTCAACAGCAGTGGCAATAAGCTTACCAACGAACCTATCATTGTTTGCTGAGATAGTTGCGATGTGCTCGACGTCAGCGATTGTGCGTACCGGAGTTGCAATCTCTTTTAGGTGAGCAATAGCAGCTTTGGCCGTCCTATCCATGCCGCGCTTGATCTCGACAGGGCTAGCCCCGGCGGTTAAATATCGTTGGGCCTCGGAAAGCACGGCTCGGGACAATACAGTAGCAGTGGTCGTTCCGTCACCAGCATGAGTGTTCGTTTCGATAGCAGCTTGCTTGATGACTTGGGCTGCTGCATTTTCAAAGGGATCTTCAAGGTGCACAAAACGCGCAACAGTCACGCCATCTTTGGTGATGAACGGTGTCTTATCTTTTTCCTTCAAGATTACATTTCGACCTTTCGGTCCTAGGGTTGTGGCCACGTTGTCGGCCAAAGTGTTTACTCCGTTCAGAATCTTCTGATTCAGAGATGTTTTAGAATCATAGCTAAATGTTGACAATTATACCTCCACTGTCTCTATACATTATAACCTATTATTGCAATACTTGCAAATTATTTTTCACTAACTTCTGATGTTAGTCTCTTTGTTAGTTCAGCCAAGTTCTCTGCATCGGAACTGGCGCGGAAAGCGTCGGCGGGCCTGTTTTCAAAGTAGAAGCCATTGATGTTATCTGTCAAATCGCTCAAGCTTTCATAAATTGGCAGAACCAATTCTTCCAAGCGGGCAGAATATTTATTGAGAGATTGAACTAGTGCACGTTCAGATAAGTTTACTGTTCCATAAACCGTACTTCGGCCGCGAACAGTTACCGGCTTGATGTGGAACTGTGTATCTCCCTTTGCGGCTCGGGCGTACTCTAGAGCGGTAGCCCATTTAATAATTGAATCAGCGTCACCTGCTTGAAGCAGAGCTTGTAACTTTTGTTGTGCATCAACAGCTTTCATCTGGCCAGTCTTGGGGTTAAGAATTGCAAAATATCTCTGGATGTGTGCCGGGGATTCCGGCTGATCAAGGCCCCAGCCTTCGATTGTATTCAAATACGATGCTCGTCGGGCGCGTGCGATCTTTACTAGTTCTACGGCGGCGGCGGCTCGGGCTTCAGGGTTTTCCTGCTGCAGAAACTGCGCTTCGATTTCGTCTGGGATTCTTAATTCCTCAATATCCTTAGCTCCGAATTTGGAACGTGAATAAGATTCAAACGATTTTTTGGCTGCATCACTCAAGATATTAGCCGCAATCTGTTCACGCTTTTTGGCAGCAGTGGATGGCATCGGAATGATGTTTCTCCAATCTGTAATCTTCTTCCAATCCATCTTGAGTTCGTCGTCGGTGGTCAGGCCCATCATTGGATACCGATAGGTTCGAACGTTGTTCATCCAAGTTTTAGCCGCTCTCTTGATATCTTTTGGATCGTTTGTAGCTGCTTCAGTAACCGGGACTTCGGCAGACTGTGGTTCAAGCGCTGAGAGGAATTCTGGTGCTTGGAAGTTGAAATGTTTTTCATCAAGCCAATCGAAAAAGTTACTTGGCGTGATAGTGAAAGAGTAAATATCCAGTCGATTACCCTTCGTTTTTGTTGCTACAATATATTCAATCCCCTTCTGTTCAGCAACAGCAGCAATATCAGGGCGACGGAAGAACCCTAGCAAGTTTGGAATACTACCCTCAATAATGGTTCTAGTGCTGAGTAGTTTGAGACTAACAGGCTGGCCGGGATCTCCTGTTTTTGGATCAACAAAAAACATGCAATCCTCAATAGGCAGGGTGCCGCCGACCCTATCAGTAACTTGCGTTCCGCTCAACAATGCAGACAAAAAAGCTTCGAACAAAAATCCAGCAGTTGACTCATTAAAGTCATCTAAAGTCATTTGCAACATTTTGAGAGCACCCATGGATGCTAAAATTTCTGAGATAGGGGCGTTCTCGTCGGCTCCACCAGACGCTACTTGATTGATTTGTTCAATTTTTTCTGCCAAGGTTGTTCCAGTGATGTTTTTACTAATATATCGCTGAAAGGTTTGGCGTTCTTTCGTGTCCATTTTTCCAGCTTGCTCTGTCGGGGCCTTAAATTGTCCTAGGACTAAGTTATATGTGCGACGGCCCTTGCTCTTCGACCTGCGTTTTTCCTGCAGGGAGAGCTTTGCTTTTCCATCATTTTCCTGTAAAACCTCCTCGACTAATCCGATAAGGGCGTCCATGTTTAGCGTATCTCTAGGTTTCAAGAAATTTTCTACTAATAAGTCAAAATCTGACATTTTTATTCCTCTAAGTCTGTGCTTTCAATAAGGGTGTAAGTGAATGAGTTGCCTAAACGCTTGGCTGATTCATTTGCCGTGGCCATGAATTGTGAAAAATCACTAGCATTTTTGAACACTTGGCACCCTGCCGACCACTTGTTCACTAACGAAGAATCTTTACCTGCTTTATGAATGTTAATCCCATACCAGCCTGACTCGGTTTCACCCTTCATATCGTGCCTTGAATCACGATCATTATCGCGCCAAACAGTTACCTCGGCGCCGCGTTGGCAGAGTGCTTCATACTTCCCAGCATGTTTGTCAATTTTATAAGCCCCTCGGTATTGATTTGGCACTAGGATAGCCGTGCCGGTAACCTTCATGGGTTTCTTTAACCAATAAAGACCCGGATCTGTAGTTGCTTGATAAGAGTCCACGACCCACCTCTTGTAGGAATCACGATAAATAACAAGGATCATGTCATCAAATTTATTGACTCGACCATCCATGTTGCGAACACCGATGATGTTCACATTATATGGTAACTCATTATCGAAAAATTTGTAGCCTTTATTTTCTAAAATCTTTCGATATCTTTCTTTTAGTATCTCCGCGTGGAATCCTCTTATTTTAGCCATCTATTTAACCTCAAACGTATTTATCTGCAATACCGTATTTAATCGCCTCTTCTGCAGATAAATAGACGTTCACTCCTTTATCTAGCAATTTCTTTAGCGATCTTTTTGTAAATTTGGTTTCAGAACACAAGACTTCCATGTATCTTTCTTCCATTGCTTCGATGGAGGAAAGGTCGCTTTGCATTGAAGGAAGCGTGCCCATGATGCCTCCAGCGACATGATGAATCATAACTCTAGTATTCTTGCCAATATATCGCTCACCCTTTTGACCGCAAGCTAATAATAGGACGCCGGCAGACATTACTTTTCCTAGGCCAAATGTCCTTACTGGGACGCCTTGAGCCTGAACTGCGCTGATTATATCATAGATTCCGAACATATCGTCAGCGTTCCCGCCATATGTGGAAATCATAAAAGAGATTGGGTGAATGATTCGCTCAAATTCTTCTGACTCTGGGTTTTCTGGATCTTTGGGGACTAGCTCTTCTGCATTTTTTGAGAGGGTTGCTAGCTGGTCTATGATTAGTTCACTTTTTTCTTCGTCAAGTTCGCCAAAGAGACTAATTCTTCTTTGACTTGGCTGTCCTCCTCCGCCCATTGGCATTGGTACTATGACTATTTTTTTGTCCGATTCGGCGGAAGCCGTGGTTTCTAATTCTTTATTACTCAATTTTGAACTCATTTTCTGCGTGCCCCTTGTAATGTGTTGACCAACTTAACTATAGTGTGTCACTTATAACTAGTTTTCAATAACACTTTGAGGACATAAAACAAAGGTCGCATGCCGCGACCTTTGGAAAAAGTATGATTATTTGGGAGGGTTATATTAACTACTTATTACCTTTTCTGTCTCTAAGCCGCTCTGCAACTCTACGTACAATTCTTTCTACCAATTCATCTTCTGGGGCTGGCTCCTCTTCGGGGCCCATCTCGGCGTCCATGTCCATATCAGCCATGGGATCTTCATCGCCCATGTCGTCGCCCATTTCCATTTCCATATCGTCGCCCATTTCGGCGTCCATGTCATCCGTCTGCTCGACAGAGAGATCAAGTTCTGGGATTGCCTCTTCTAGGGCTGTTTCCATTGCACCTAGGGCCTGCGCGAGTGCGTCCTCAACTTGCGAAACGACCTCGGGGGGCAGGGACTCGCCGGCGGCATCTTCAAGATCATCGCCCATTTCGGATTCATCATCCATAGCCATGTCGTCCATGGGGAGTTCTTCATCTCCACCCATTTCCATATCATCGACCGGGCCTTCGTCACCGGGCAACTCCTCTTCTTGCTCGTTTGTAAAATAACCAGCTTCTGATAGACCGTTTACAAATCCATCGGAAAGTGTTCCAAGCTGTGAAAGCTTCATAAATCTACGGACCTGCGTCTCGTTCAAAAGTGTCTTTTTACTCATTTTAAAATCTCCCATAAGTGATAAATGCATTTATTAATTCAGGAATACACTAAAATCGACATTAATAAATAGTGCGGTCTTTTCTTAAATGCTCGACCTTTGTTTAAAAATCAAAAATCTTGTTTTTCTTCAACTTCTTAAGTGCACTATCTTCGATTTGTTTTATTCGTGACAAGGATAAGCCCTCTCGCTTCGCGACCTCTGCTAGAGTCAAAGGACCATGCTCATATACTGCTACATTCGTACAATTTCTATCTTCCGGGTAATCAATCCATAATCGACAATCTGATTTTTTGCATGCTATATCTTTTTCTATTAGTATGCCCCAAACTTTACACGATGCTGCGCACTGTTTATTTTTCATCGCCCACATTCCTCCTTGAATTTGCGCGAGTCACGAAATCGGATTGCACTCTGTAGGTCTGCTAGATGAGAATGTTCATCTATCACCTTAACCGCATCGCAACGCCATTCAATTTGTTTCATCCACTCTGCTTCTCCGTTAGTCTTGCTAATCCAATAAATCGTATAATGCATCCACCTGTCTTTCATCCTCTGAAACGTAATGACGCCGTACCTGAAGCATCCATCCCTGTGTTGCATAACGACTTGTCCAATTCTGTTTGTTGTCATAGTTCTGGGTGCTCCTGTTCGATCATGTCAAAAATATTCTCTAGCTCATCCTCGGCTAGACCATGAGTTTTTTCCATTTGTTTTCCTGCTTTGATAAGTTTATTCACTGTTTTTCTATCTGCCTTGTTCTGAATATTGTTGTCAAATTTATAATCGTTAACATATTCCATAATTCTGGTGTCTTTATCCAAGTATCCACTGATCATCGCTCGGAAAAAAGCAGACTGAGTTAGACTATCGTGCTGAAGCCTAATCTTAAGATCAGCATGTCGCTTGTCGGTGTCATAAAACATTATCTTTTTCGAAGCCTTGCCGTAGTCTTGTTCAGCCATACCTCACCCTGATGTGTGTTGAGCTTTCAAGCTGGCCGGCAGGGGTCTGTTCAATAATCTCTGCGACGGACTGGAATTTCTTGAATGTCTGGGCTCCAGAGTATGAAAATCCACTGCGGATCCCATTTTCAATCTGTTCCACAATCGGTGCAACAGGGCCCTTGTACGGAATCATACTAGAAACTCCCTCAAGAGAGGCAGTCCTGCCGCGCCACTCCATCTGAGCTTCGGCTGAAGCCATACCGCGATACTCTTTGTACTTCCTATCACCCATAGTGATGATTCTGCCGGGAGCCTCGGTCGTACCCGCCAATAGAGAGCCAATCATAACAAAATCAGCGCCGGCTGCATACGACTTTACAATATCACCAGAGTTCCTGATTCCTCCATCAGCAATAATCTTTACATCATACTCGTCTGCTGTTTGCACACAATCCATAACAGACTGAAGCGTGGGTACCCCATGGCCGGTCTGGATTCTTGTTGAGCATATTGATCCTCCGCCGATGCCGATGCGGATCGAGTTAGCCCCCCAGCGTGCTAAATCAGCAACTGCCTTTGGCGTGGCAACGTTGCCCGCCATGATATGAATGCCATCGAACGTATCTTCAGACTTTAAAGAGTCGATAATCTCTTTGACGGCGACATGATGACCATGCGCAACATCAATGCATATAACGTCTACTCCAACGGAAGCCAAGCAACGGGCGCGGGTGATGTGCTCGCGGCCAGTACCAATTGCTGCTGCAACGATAGAACCCGTTTCATTCTTGAGGTCCGAAACCGTCCGCGTTTGATCCGCAACGCTCATGTACCTGTGAATGATCGCCATGGCGCCAGCCTTAGACAGATAACTAGCCATCTCAAAACCGCTAACTGTGTCCATTGGGCTAGCAATAACTGGTAGTCGCAGGGTTATATTCTCATCCAGCTTGTTTGAGATATCAATCTCTTTGCGACTACGAATTTCACTGTATCTCGGTACTAGCAGAACATCGTCGTATGTAAGTGCCTTCTTAATCATTGTCCTCTAAACCTTTTTGAATCTCCTGAATTAGATCGTTTGCCTTTTGCCAGCACGGGGGACAGTACAAGTTTACTTTTTGTTGTTCTTCTCTGACTACCACATTCCAACTTTTAACCATATCACGATCCTTCTTATCGAAGGGTGCGTTACAAATCACGCAGTTATCTGGGAGGTGTCCGAAAAGCGTCATCTTGGCTTGCATGTCTGTTTCGGCCTTCTTTGCTTTCTTGATCACTCTCTTTGATTGAGCCTGCTGCGCCCTTCGTTGCTTTCGATTCATCGATTCATAGCTCCAAAGATCTGTGGGCCAGCATAACTTCCATCGAACACAACAACGGCTGATGGGAAGGGGGCTGAGTTTTCTGAGTCTCCGAACTTCAAACGCCCCTTGACGAAGTGTACTTCTGCTGCCTTCATAACATAATTGTGCCAGTATCGGGTGTCTGTCCTCGCAGGAATAAGCATTACTACTCTGGTGTTTTCTTCCTTGGCTGTGTTATAGGCTTTAGCAATCCACTTATCAATACCTCGGCCATACGGAGGATTGACGAAGACGGTGTGACCGGACCAGTCCTTTGAAAGACCATCTTCCGCTGCTGTATAGAAATTAGCACACTTTGTATTGTGTGTGCTAGCGCAGGGATCTAGATCAAACGGGCCGTAACGCCAATTAAGCTTGTCAAAGAAATCTTGCGGGGTTGCCCAATCGCCTGTCTTCGACGAGAACATTACTTTTTGTACATTGCTATTCATTATCGCACCTTAATAAGTTTGTTTAAATTTTCTGCATTCTTGCCCTCTTTGATCTGGGGCATAAATTCTAGGGAATCGAAGCAGCTATACTCTGTGTTGTATTTGTCGTATAGTTCGACAATTCTTGCTCGCTCATCAATAATATCCTCGTCGTTCTTGCCGGCCAAGGAACTAACCCAAGCTACAAGATTGTACTTTACATTTGGGCTATCAATGCGCTTGATTAGGACACCGCCCATAATATTCGGATTGTACCTCTTAACACCATCCATCATGAATACGGTGTGCCCATTGTGCTCCATTCCACTCTGTGTACCCTTCCAGCCTTTACTGTTTAGTTTTGAATATGTCTGGAACGCTGTCTCGGTGGTGTATTGCATGTAAGAGCTTTGAATCTTGCCCTCTAGCCCCTTGATTACTCGATTCTTGAAGAACAATAAGTTGCGGCCAGAGTTTTTATAAAGGACGTCCTTGCAGTACTGTGCAGCTTCTTCGATAAATCTTTCAGGATCATCTGCATATCGAAACCCAAGGCGCCGGGTTGCTCGGCCAGTTTTGATAAAGCGACTAATCTGCTTTTCCATGTCTTCCTTCGTGTTTCGCGCTGCCAATGGGTGATCGTTACCTTGAACTTGAAAATCTTCCCAGTCATCGTCGTCGAATTGCAACACCTGATCGTGATAGTCAGACACAAGCACCTTGCCATCGTTTCTTAGGCCGGCAAGACCACGGGTGCACCCCTCTTTAATCTCAGGGCGATGGTTCTTGAGTTCAGGGCGAGCCGGGTGGACAATGGCAATTTCATCAGGACCACAAGGCACCCACTTAATACTAGCCGGCGGGATCTCATTGTTGGGATCCCTCATGGTTTCTGCCATCTGTGGCACATTCTTCTTTACGTGGCCACCCTTACGGATCTGTGAATTGTATTTGTCAAAGTGCAACGCTTTCGCGTCGATCATAAAACAATGATTCTTTTCAAAATCAGTCACACTTTGTTGTAGTTCTAGGAATTGCTCGTTGTTCACTCATTTCTCACTTTATCTGTTGTAACAGATTATAGGGGTTGTATTTAGGCGTCAGTGCTTCCTAGGGCTCCGGTGCCACGGTCGCTGATTGTAATTGGTTCTGCATACAGCATATCTTCTGAGCATGCTTGTAGTCGGAATGGGACAACTGGTGTCATGACCACTTGTGCAATTTTCATATTCTTTTCGATAAACTGTCTATCGCGGCCCACGTTGTGTAGGTTTACAAACACTTCACCGTTATAACCGGAATCGATCACGCAGGCACCAACAAGCAAGTGTCGTTTAGCCGCGTTTCCTGAGCGGTTTTTTACCTCTAGCATATACCCGTGGGGAACACCAAATTTTAGACCGGTTTGGAACAGTCCCGATTCACCGGGCTCAAGCCACACTCCTGTCAGTGCCGAATCTTCTGGGCAGAAGTATACGTCTAGTCCTGCATCAGAGGGGTTGGCCCTATCGGGCGTGACCACATCTGCGCGTGTCTTATAAAACTCTACAATCATTACTCATCCTCAACAATCGTGGCAGGAGTCGGAGGCTTGACAAGAGCCTCATATACATCATACAACTCATCAAGATCAATCTCGCTCTTCATGAGCCGGTAAGCTTTGGTTGCCAGCCGCTGCTCAGTCTGGTTGAGCCAGCCATTATCCTTGAAGTCTTTGCGAAGCTCGCGCTTCTGCTCCTTGTATGGTTCCATCGCATCCTCAAGAGTCTTGAGAGAACGGATATATTCTACAATTTTAGCCTTCTTATCGTCGTTTAGGTTTAGCACTTTTGCTCCTTACTAGTTTAATAATTTCATGGTCGAAAACCCAGACTAAAGGTTTCTCACCACTTTTATATGGTACACCATTTTGGCGTAATTTGTCAACATCTTTTTTATAAATTATTGTGGCGTCCCAACCAGACGCACCCCAGTCAAAGCCATTTGAAGGCGGATCATGCCTTTCTTCAAGTCGCACCTTTACATTAGGGCCTGCGAAGCTGGACACTAACACAATATCGCCGGTTTCATAACTCACTTATATAATATAACAGGTTGTAAGCTTTGTGTCAACAATTAATTTGAATTATTATCTGCCGCCGGGATACTTGTTGCGATTGGGAGAAGTATCACTCGAAGGTCGTGCTTCCCGCTTCTTCTTATGGGTCGAACTGTCTGGGCGTGGTGCCGTGTTAGCAGACCTAGTGGAGCCATCAGAACGGTATTCTTCAAGATCACCATAGCCCATAAAATCATCGAGATACTTTTCGTCCGTTCCTGCTGCAGCGAGGGCTCTTAGTAAAGTTTCGTAAGCCTCTTGTGGCATGTTGTTTTTAATCTCCATTGCGGCTTTCAGCATGGTAGCCTGAAGATCTTCTTGCCTTGCTAGTCCTCGGGCCTCGGGAGAAGCGTCACCATCAGGGCCAGTGATAACAGTTTCGCCGTCCATGTCAACGACGCCCTCTTCAAGAGAGCGCGAACCATCAGCGCTTCGCTTGACGCCCGGGGCGTTTCGCATGAATTGGTTGATCTTGTTGCGGGTGGCGTCAGAGTCGGGCTCGCTGGGCTTGCCGCCTTCAAACTTAGCAATCCAGCGAAGAGCGTACTTTAGCTTTTCTGATGGCTTGCTGCCGGGAAGTTCAGAATCCATCAAGAAATCAAATAGTTCATAGTACGCATCGGTTGAGGCTTCCTGCTCTTCATCCGAAAGAGGATCAATATCGATTTGTCCTCCCAAAAATCGGTCCATTTCTTTAATTGTCTCTTCTACGACAATTCTCTCAAGTTCACTTTTCCTGATTTTCATTTGTCTTGTTCTCCTTGTATCTTAGTCTGGGGTTTGCCCTTCGTGTTGCGATGCCCTTCATTCTGTTAAATGTATCCCTATCAACTTGGGGGCCTAAATCCAAAACATCAGCGGATAGGTGGTTAAGCACTGTATTCAAATAGTCATGGGCCTTAGTAATCTTCGCTTCAACCCATTCATCGAGATCATCAGAATCATCGACCAGATCGGCTAACTCGCCAGCCATCTGGCTGATATTACTAAGTTGGTTTACGGCCATCGAGCCTTCTCCATGGTCATCTCCCTCTAGTTGCTGCTGCACTTCTTCTCCGAACAGTTCGCCAACTTCTTCATTTGTTAAGATTACTTCCAGTTCTTCGCTAATAATCTTCCTGAGTTCTGCTTTACTGATTTTCATTTTTTGTCTCCATTTCCTTTAGCAAGTCTTCGCCCATATATCGTATCTCGTAAACCATTACTGCTCTTAAATATAATACCTTTTCGATCATATCTTTTAGACCAGCCGTTGAAATTTTCACTTCTTGTTCTCCGCAAGCATCATCAGGCGATCAAGTCTAATCCCTGAATCTTTCATGGCTCTCAAAAGTGCAACATAAGCATCTGTTAGTTCTGGATCGTAGTCTCCTGCGGCTTCTACTGCGTCAATTAAATCGTAGATTTTGTCCTCTAGTGCCTCATGCGGGGGTGCTTCTGGTAGATTCCCTTGGGATTGATCATAACTACGGAGATCATCGAGAACATCAACCCATTCGTCGTCATGGTAGTCATCGCCGGAAGCTTCTTTTACGGAAAGGTCTTTCTTTCTTTTCCCCACTTTGCCGGCAGACTTGTCCAGATTCTTGCCCATCTTTTCGATTTCGTACTTACCTTCTTTGAAAGCTTTAATTTCTTCTGCCAAGATTTCCTTGAACCGTTTCCTGCTAATTTTCATTTTCATTATTCATAATCTCCCAGATCATAGTCTCCAGTCACTTCAGGGGAATCAGACATACCGTAGCCACCGTACCTGTCATCTTCAATATAGTCTTCAAGTGTTTCTGCAACTGAATCTGCGATAATCTGAGGTACATCGGCCAACGCTTCTGTGACTGCCCGCTTGAGGTCTTTTCTTAAAAACTTATTTGGGGTGCCTCCCCTGCGAGCTTCGTAACTAATGACATAATTTCCCACAATCGTAAGAAACTCCTCATAGTCCATTGACTTGCCCATAAAGTTGACACCCTCTTGAATATCAAGTTGAATGTCAACTAGTTCATCGGTAAAGGCATCCATTGCCAGTTCCGCGTCGGATGCGGGTGCGTCGGCGGTGCCCGGTACCTGTGTTAAATAATCATCGTGGATCTCTTGGATCATCCTCTTTAAGAGGTCTTCGGTTAAAAACATGTTTTTTATACTCCCGTATAGTGCGCATTTATAAATAGTAAAATATTACAGAATCGCTTGTTTATTTAGAGTGTTTGTCTGCCACTGATGCTGCAGCAAAAGCGTCGGGCTTAATCTTTGTTCTAAAGCCTGCACCTTTGACGTATCCAACTAACATATCCGAGAATTTACTTGTGCCCGCTTTTTTATCTGGGGCGCTGATATCAAGATGCACTTCAATACAGGCTGCTGGGTTTGCTAGCTTAATAGCCATGGCCATTTGAACTGACAAGTTTACTTCTTCTGTCACGCGAGTCACCAGTATATCATAGTGTCGCTTTTCCACTCTATTCTTCGTAAAAAAATATGTTCCACCACGTTGACCGGTTGCGCCATGAAGAACGATTGCTGTCGCAAACGTGCAGCAATCGCTAGTCAAGAAAGAATCGGTACCGATGTAAACGCCACCCTGATTGGCTGTGTGTTCTCCGATTTCCGTAAGAATATTACCGAATTCTATCTCTGTTCCATCGCCAGTATACCACCTGCTCATCTAACCTAACTATCCCAGCAATCTAAAATTATGCATAATTGATCGAGTACTAAATCCCCATTGTGCATTATAATCTAGTTTTGCCAAGTATGGTCGATTCATAAGAACCCTGTCTTTTTCGGGCTTAACTCCCCAACATCGAATCTTGGTTAGGGAGTTTGTGGTGTCAGTTACCTCTAGAATCCAATAAAGCTTACCATTCTTCGTCTTCTTTGGGGTAATTTTGCGAGGAATGAACCAAGTAACTTGCAAGTCTGGATCATATTCTCCGATGGGGGGAATCATCTTTTCTTCAAGGCGCGCCATGACGTCCTCATCAACGACTCGATTAATCGGGAAAGAGCCTGTCAAATCTACAATGGACTGGATCTTTTCTTCCTCTGTGAAATCGCCTTCTGGCCGATAGAGTTCTAGATTCTCTAGGAACTTCTTTTTGTTCTTTGGCCGATCTACGGCTACAGCAGACCAGAAGTGTTTGGAGCCAGTAAACCGGCTATCCATCAAGCACTCTAGAGCCTCGGATCTAATCAACACATCGAGTGCCTTCTTATTAAGCTTGGAGTACGAGATTCCCTCATTGAACAGAAAAGCTTCAATGTCAGTAAATGGACGATTGTTTAGAATCTGATCGATTGCAGCATCGCCCAATCCCTTGATCGAACTAAACGGCTGGACGAGGACGGCGCCGGTCTTGTCAATGCCCCAGACTCGACCGGAGGTGTTGACATTTAGCGGCTCAATCTCAAACCCAAAGTTCTTAGCAATGCCAATAGCCTTTTCCTTACGAGACTCGGGCTCCTTATCTAGAAAAGCCGACATCCATTCTGCAGGATAATAATTGAGCAGCCACGCGCATTGGAAAGAAAGGATGCTGTATGATACCGCGTGAGACTTGTTGAATCCATATCCAGAGAAGTATTCAAAGGTTTCCCAAAGACGCTGGGCAGTTGACTTTTGCAGTCCCTTGTCTGTGCATCCTTCGATGAACTTCTTGTGGATCTTGTTCTTCTCCCGGGCGCCCTTTCCAGTACCCTTCTTGGTCAGAAGCTTACGAAGTTTGTTACCTTCATCCAAACTGATATTCTTTCCTAGCTTGTGAGCCAAGAGGGCAATCTGCTCTTGGAAGATAAGGAACCCATATGTCTCTTCAGTAACTTCCTGTACCAGCGGGTGAACATACTTAATGTATTGTGGACGCTCCTTTGCCTCAACATACTGATCATCTACGTCAGCCGATAGTGGACCCGGCCGGAAAATAGAGGTGATAGCAGAAATGTCAATGATGCTACACGGCTTTGCGCGAACGCAGAACTTTTGCGCTCCGTCTTCAGTAAACTGGAACACCCCAGCCCACTTGCCCTTGTGGAAAATATTTTCATAAACATTCTGATCGTCAAGGTCGATGACGTCTGGATGCAGGTTTTCTTCATAATACTTTTTAACATCAGCAAACGTTGGTTCTTCAATGCCGTGATGGCGAGTTAGAATCTGACGTACTGCGCCGTCGATCATTCGAAGAGAAGCAAGACCAAGCAAATCAAACTTAATGAAACCCATCGGCTCTAGGTGACGGACGTTCTGACCTTCTGACCATGGAGTCTGTCGAACACCGCCAGAGTTAATGAGCGGCATGTATTGATCTAGGTTTTCTGCTACCACAACTCCGCCAGCATGACGACTGCAGCTTCGGACCTGACCAACCAAAGTCTCAACGTGAGTCTTAATATCTGGATATGTCTCAAGGAAGGTTCGCAGTGTTGGGCTGAATTCTACAACTTCTTGCCATGTGGGCGCATATACTCCCGCTTTGATCCCATGCTTCTGCTTAGCTAGGGGCGTAGCTTCTGACATCATGACAGAGGTTACCTTGTTGACTTCTGTAAACTCAACTCCGTAAAACTTGGAAATGTCTTTGATGAGAGATCGAAGCTGCAAAGTATTCCAGTTAGAGATAGGCGCAACCGTGTCCTCGCCCCACTCTTCAATAAGCTGCTCCTTGAGCACCATCGGGTCAGCCACATCGTAATCAATATCAGGATAATCAGTAGCGTCTGAACGCAGGAATCGAGAAAACAGTAGGCCATACTTGATGGGGTCTACCTGCGTAATACGCAGAGCGTATGCAACAAGCGATCCTGCGGCAGATCCTCGGCCGGGGCCAGTTAGCATTGACTCTGTGGCACGATCACAAATCGCTTTCATTGTCAAAAAGTACTTAGAGAATCCACGCTCGTCAATGACCTTCAGTTCCTGCTTCAAGCGCGACACATACTCATCGTTATCTGCGAAACCCAGTTCATTGAGGCCATCCATGGACAACTTTACTAGTGCCTGAGTCGCGGTCATGCCAACAGGCACAACAAAATCGGGCAAGCGTACCGTGTTATCTGGATAGAACTTTTCGATGCGTTCTGTGGCGATCTTGTGCGTGTTCTCGATAGATTGAAGCACAAGATCATCTTCATATTCGAAGTTACATGATGATGAGTATTTCTTGTATGATTCCCACATCTGATCGCCGTTCTTGGGATACAGTTCATACCCAATCTCATCGACATCAATCGGTAAATCAGAGTCCTCTTCTGCCCACGCGGGTCGGCCCTTGCCCAGCCAACCGAGCCTGTTATAAAGTTCGCGGTCCTTCCATGCGTCAGGGTTTGGATAATGACTGTCTGCTGTGGAGATAAGCTCCATATCGAATTCATTAGCCACTTGAATAATCAAGTTGTTTAGCTCATGCTGTTCCCTGATATTGTTCCATTGTAGCTCTCCGTACCAGCGATCACCCAGAATCGATTGCATGCGTCGAGTTGTTTCGCGCATGGCTTCTAGAGCCGTGTCAATATCTGTGCCTGTCCGATTGCCCTCCGCGTCATACTCGCCGGCGCGCCAATAGTCGCCGGCGTAGACTCCACCTAGGCATGCCGAGGCAGCGATGATACCTTCATTGTATTTCTCAAGCAAAGCATAATCAATACGAGGGTATCGATAAAAATTCTCTTCTTTATAGCTTTCTGAGACCAGCTTGAAGATATTGTTAAGACCCTGCTGATTTTGTGCGAGAAGAATCAAGTGACTGCGGCGCTTAAGAACATTGTTCATGGCCCGCTTTGACTCTGAGGAATCTTCTACAGTCGCCCCGGACTGGAGGCCGCGCTTGCTTTCCCGTGCCTTCTTCTTATCCTCCATGACTTTGGCGTATTCCGTGCGCCATTGCGACAGAGAGGGCACAAAATAAGCCTCAACACCGTAGATTGGCTTGAAATCGCGGCCTTCTTCTTCCATCCGCTTGGCATGTAGAACCTGATATGCTAGCCCGTTCATGTTTCCATGATCTGTAAGTGCTAGCGCATCGGAACCATTACTATAAGCAAAGTCCATGTGATCTTGTGGAAATCCAATGGCATCAAAAATCGAACCCGCTACGCTGTGAGCATGCAAGTTTACAAAAGGGATGGAAGTGGTGTTCTTACGGGTCATTTATTCTCCTTCAGGTGTTATACATATTTTATTCAGTTTCTTACCATTTGTCAAATAGTTTTTTGGTTTCTCTAACTGATTTTTTGAACTTAAATATTCTGTGTAGTTTTGCCACGTATCTAAACTGTGGTAGCTTTCGATCTCTACTTCATTTACTATATTAACACATTCTAAAACTTTGTCAAGTGTAAAATGGCGCGCTGAGTATCTTTCTTCTATGGGCAGGAGTTTGCTTGGGTATTTATCATCTCTCAGTTCTTCGGAAGACCACATGCCCGTTCCAGAGCGTAGGACTCTCCTAAACTCTTTCCACTGTTCTTTTCCAAACGAAAAGCCCATGAACTTATTATCTAAAACAGTTTGATTTTGATAGGTGATCCCCACTGCCTCTCCCTTGATTATGCTCGCTCTATGATCTCGTATTACTGCGGGGTCATATATGCCATATGGGAACGAAACATAATACCTATGAGGTGCGGCCCATTGACTAAGACTAGCACCGATTTTGAAGGCTGTAAGGGCGCCGTAAACTATACTCCAAGATAAACAGTCTCTCTTATTAATATCTTTTGCATGAATTGGAACATAGAATATGGGAATTATCTTTCGACTTTCTTTCGGAAACCGGTCTTTTCTGGAGTACCATACTGGATCGTATACATACTCCCCTAGCCGATGTTTTATCACCGGAGATACATCATCGTTACAAATTACCCATATAGTTTTGCACCCAGCGTAGGCACATTCTAGTACGCTTCTCTCTATGCAAGTGTAATCCCTAGCGATTGGCATCATGCTATCTGGCCATTCGAAACCGAATTTGTCTTCGCGGCCAGACACGGGTATGATCCCGGCGAGGTGTCGTTTTAGTAATCTCATAGACTACTCAACAAATATTGTAGATACTTATTACTTGTTTTTTTCGATGGAAAATAACTGACTTCTGGGTACATTGGAACTGCGATGCGGCGTGAAGTCTCAGCCTTTACAGAATAATATTTATATCTGTCAGGGTTCTTAGTGTCTCTCCCATTGCGTGCACCACGGATGCCCGCTTTTTTCATCTTATCAATTACGCTAAATCTAGCATACGTATCTGAAAACTCGTAACTGTTCATCTGCTCTCTGGTCAAGTAGGAGACACTTACTAGGTCTTTCTTGTCGTGTACGCCATCAATGCGTTCTGACGGGTGGAAATGAATACAGTTTACAAACGGTGTCGTGCCCTCTATCCTGTCAAAGGGGTGGACCATGCCAGATCGGACATTCATCCAGTCTAAAACCATATATTTTGGAGGGTTTTCAGGTTCTAATAAGCTGTTTTGAAAAATCACAACATTCTCAAACTTAAATTTTACCGATCTGGCATGATCCAAAATTACCTTTATCGTGTTCTCGTCTGTTCTCCTCATGGATACAGCCTGATTTGACAAAGGCAGTAGTCCCGCTAGGGACATAACAATTGACAACTTTCGATACACATCTCTTTTCTTGATCCCAACTTGAATTTGTCCAGTTGGGGTTTTGATCGTTTTTGTTTCATTTGCAAAACGAAATTTCGAAAGGTTACTTTTGGGATCAAATCTCTCAAAAAAGAAAGGTTCTCTAGCACCTAGGGTCAGTACTGGTCTCGATGTTTCGAAGCCCAGCATCAATGCGTTGACACAATTGCCTACGATTATGCTCTCATATTCGTAAACATGCTCCTTCATAGGATCTCATCGATTACACCCAGCCCAAGAGCTTCTTCAGCCGACATATACCAGTCTACTTTCTTTTTCAAAATTTCTGTAAGTTTCTTTTTTGAAATGTTCGTCTTTTCTAGGGTGATTTCTTCAATTTTCTTTTGAAGTCGCTTGGTTTCCTCTAGGTGCTCTTCTACGTCTTGCACTTTGCCCCGGGCCACTGTGGAAACCTGATGGTATAGTGGTGTCGATAGCGAATACCCAGACCGCTTGTGGCCGGAAATAAGAATCATGAAGCCGCATGACATAGCTGCACCGGTGACGATGGTGTGAATTGGGGTTTCACTTTTTTCCATAACTCCGAGCAAGCCAAAACACTGATACACAGCCCCTCCGTAGGAATCGATGTAGATCTTAATCGGCTTTGGGCTGTAGTCCAAATCATGAACCGCGTATAATTTCTTTATATACTCGTCGTTGTCGTTGATTTCAAGGATACTCTTTGTGAGAGCGTTCATTGAAGCCTGATCGACCTGTTTTGGCAAGTATAAATTTCTCGGTTTGGGCAGTGGTAATTCTGCAGCCATCTTTACTCCACTAGTCCGATAATACCCATAACGTGATTTTCTAGAATCACCGTATAGTTGTGACCTTCTACCTCAATGTCTTCCAAAAAGTTTGAGAGGACAACAATTTTTGTCCCTTCTCTAACCCTATCAATGAAGGCGCAATTAGGTGATGCGCTTACGACATCAACAGTCTCATAACGACTCTCAGTTTTTTTATAACCTTCAGGCAGAAGGACTCTCTGTTCTAGATCTGTTTCAGCCTTGGGTCGACGTTGAACCAGTAAATGTCGGTTCATGGGAATGTATGTTGGTTTGTTCATTTTATTCTCCGGTTTTTTGAACATGTTTCTGTGAATTGTCATTAAAAACTTCTATTTTGCTCATCTAAGGAGCTATTGATTATTCTTTCTTGCATTTTATATTCATTGGCTGTTAGCCACACGGTTTCCCTGACACTGCAGTTGTTGCATCTTACATATACAGCAATATTGTTGCCAGCGGTGGCTCTTACCTCTCCTGACGCTACCCAATAATGCTGCTTACCATCGGGGCAGCGCCCCGATGCAGTACGCCTGTCTAACAGATGATTTAGCTTTGTTAATCTCATTTGATACTCCTAATTGATTACGCATGTGTCTCCATCACAAAACTTAGTGCCGGCGCCGGCTGAGTTGATGGATGCCCGTTGGAATGGAGTGATCTTTGATCTCATTTCTTCGTACTTCTCTTTCGTAATCGGCTCATACGGAGCTTGCTCATATCCTGTTTCCTCATACTTCAAGAAAGATACTGCCTTAAGCCTAGTCTCGTACATTTCCAAAGCTTCCTTGATTTGTGAACCCTCAGAAGGCTTGAAAGACACCGTTACTGATACAGAGTTATCTGCCCAATAATGCTGGTACTGTGCTGCGATTTCTAGCTGTTCCCACATAGAAACGTCTCTCTTACCCTTGTTGAAATAAGGTTCGTGCACCGGGAACTCCACACAATAAGTGTTTGGAGAATATGCGTCATCTTCAATAGTATAACCGTTTTGTCTGAGAATTTCAACTAATTCTGAACTTTTTGCAAATCGGATACGTCGAATGTAATACTCATCTTCTGGGAAGTGGATTCCCGGGGTTGAGCCGTTGAGCAGGGACACCGTGCCAGACGGTTTGATCGAGGTCATGCGTACCGACCGGGGGATGCACAGCCAATCAGAATATTGCTCATCTAGATCCTGCACGTAATCGTAAGCTCGATCACACCAATTTAACATTTCACGACGGCCATGCTTGTTGAAGGATTGAACCACTCCACTCTGCGAAAGTCCGATTCTGCGGTTCTTGAGCATGATAGCGTTTGTTTCGGGCCAATGTGTGTTTACCAAGGTTACTGTTTTGCCATACAGATAGGCAATCTTCAAAGTTTTGATGTAATCTTCGTAAGTCTCATGCTTGGCGGGATAGGTCTCGACCAAACAACACAGTTCCGCATCTTCTAACTGCTGCTCAACACAGGGGTTAAAGCCCATGATGTTCTTATCATCATAACGGTCTGGATCCTTGAACCGGCCCTTGCTCCGTGCGTTGTCTAGCCAGATATAGCCGGGTTCGCCATTCTTTTGTGATTGCTCCGCATGCCACTCGTAGTCCATACCAACTTTAGCTACAAACGAGTTATTTGAACCCCATCGGTGATGGTATAGGGCTTGCTCATCATTCTTCATCTGCAGGTAGTCCATATCATCATGGGCGCCGAGAGCGAGGGCTGCTGAGCGACGGACATTGCCGGCAACAACACAGCGACCAATAAGGTTTTCAGTATCAACAATATCTACCGATGTGATTGCTTGGCCAATCTTGGCAGAATAGAGTTCCTTGAGGTTGTTGTGCAACTCAATCAGCGGATCGGGGCCAGATGAAGTCCCGCCAAAGCCATGAATCGGGGCACCAAGAGGGCGAATTTGGGAATAGTCGAACGTGGGCACCTTTTCTCCGAAGAAATAGCCGTTTAGAAGCATCGCCACAGTCTCTACCCAGCCCTCGCGGGAGTCGGGAACTGCATATACCTCGTCGGACCACGATGGCTCCTTAATCGTAATCGAGCCGGCGCCTAGAGTGTCAAACCCTACTCCAATCCCAACCATGAGAGCATCCATGATCCACTTGAAAAGATAGCCGCCTTTTGCAGACAAATCTTTTGTTGATCTAAACGCACAGTTAAATAAGCCAGCGCCAGTACGAGTATCAACAAAGTCGGTACCCATCATCCACAAGCCTCGGCCGGGGGGCGTCCACTTCAAGTTAAATAGGCGGTCATACGCATCCTTCGCGGTTCTCTGGGCTTTTGCGTCATTCCACTCCAGACCGAGCATATACACATGCCTCTTCTGAATTGTGAACATGCCCTCGATTACTCTTCGACAGGTTTGGTACCACTCCTCCGTTCCCTCTGCTTCGGGGATCGACTCGCTCAGTCGTCTAGCATAAGTACGCTTGAAGGTAACATAACCAAGCGGGCCCCATGGAACTTCGGCAGTTGTATATGGCTCAATAAATGTATCCGATAGTCGGAATTTTCTAACTGTTGCATTTTCTCTGTTCATTATTTATCCCTCTTAAATTTCTTATATTTTTCTTTTAGTGTTTGTTGTTGTTGCTTAGCAGACACCGCAACAACGCTTTCTATAGTGTCATTTTGACTAGGGTGCACCTTAATCTTTACTCTGCTGGTGTCCATATAAATAGGATAGATTAGTCCATCAGGACCATTTCTATTTTTGGCAACGAACACCCTTCCACTATTAGTTGTTTTATCTTGTACGGTTCTAGACACAGAGAAGATAAAATCAGCTACAAAACATTTACTGAACGCTTCTGAAATCGATTCCATTGTGATCACCTCGGCGTTGAGACCGCCCCGGTTCGTCTGAGAAGCTGTCCAAATCGCACAATCAAACTCTTGTGCGAGCCCACGCAAGCCCTCATAGATCGATTCTAGTTCCATTCTCTTCTCTCGATGAGAACTAACCGATCTCAATAAGTCAGCGTAGTCAACAATAATCATATCAATATTTACATCGCGCTTGCGAAGACCTTCTAGGTGATTCTTGATGGTCTTCACTGAAGCTGACTTTGTTGGGTACTCTTTAATGATCAGCTTACCTTCGATATCTTTTACTGTTTCTAGAATCTCTTCTTTGAAGTTAAATAATTCGCCAAGCGGGATCCCCGTAATACAACTGTCATATCGGCCGCCGATAGTGGTATCTTTCAACTCCAAAGTATACTGAACTACCGTTTTACCTGCCTTTAGGGCCTCTGCTCCTAGATGCACCAACACCATCGATTTACCGGTGCCTGTTGGGGCAATAACAACTCCCAGTTCACCCTTTCCTAGGCCGTCCTTACAAATCTGATCAATTTCTGTCCATCCAGTCGAGATTGGATCGCGAGCATGAACCATAAATCGCTCTTCAAAATCAGCCAAATAATCATACCCGTAGTTGTTGTCGGCGCCAAGCTTAAGAGCGCCATTGATCACCGATGAAATCTCGTCATAAGAAGAAGACTTTAGCAACTTTACTGATTCAAGCATCGCCTCTTTTAGCTTTTGCTTACGACAAAAATCCAAGGACACTTCTTTAATATAATCTGAGCCTTCAACGTCAGATTTGTGAATCCTAGCAAAATAATTTCGAACCTGCTTTTGGACTACTTCTGCCTCTTCCTCTAATTCTGTTCTGAAGATTGTCAGCATCGTATTGTATGTAGGGTGAACCCCATACTTCTCGCGATATTCGATAATCTTTTTCAGAAAAATTTGCAGGTATGAAATCTCTAAAAAATTGAGATCTAGCACCTCCATAATACGGTCGGCAAACGGCCGATCCTGCAGGATAAGCTGGCATAGTCCCTCTTGAAACTCTTTTCCGTAGCGGCTAAAGTTTGCCTTTTCTTCCATAGCTTACTCCTTAGAATTTGCAACAATGCGCTTCATGGTTGTGAAAAGAGTTGTCCAGTCCCAGACACCCATTCCGTCTTGAAGCATCATAACATTAATTTCTGTTTGATTAAAGTGTTTCTCTGATTTTTCTACAGAATACTTTATCTTTTGCTTACCCTGTGGGGAGAGTGACGGCACATACAACTGCATAAGTCCGTAATTTTGCTCAATTACTTCGCGACCCTCTACAATAGAAGTGTATACTTTCAGCTTTGAATCTTCGTGATTCTCACACAAGTCAATAAGATCATCAATCGTGCAGCTTTTACTTTCTGCCATAAACGGGAATCGCTTTGCAACCGTCTTTAGTCCGATGCCGGGGATCCCTTCTAAGTTATCAGACTTATCGCCCACAATTGCCCTAGCCAAAGCCATGTTGGTTGGGTGGATGCCATATTCTTCAATGACCTTGTTGCGATTCATAACCACCTTTTGGATAGGGCGGTAAAGTACTGTTTCATGGTCACACAACTGCAAAAAATCTTTATCGCTAGAAACAATGACTTTTTGCCAGCCCTTGTAATAATCTAGGTTTGTGACTGCGGCGATGACGTCATCTGCCTCCACTTCTGGCAGCATGACTTGCGCGATGGGCATTTCATTAAGATAATCGAAAAGGCGAGTTTGTTGCCAAATCTTGTTCTCCATTTCCTCGTTTTCGGTCATATTCCGAATAGACCGATTCAAGCGGATAGGCTTACGACCTTCTTTGTAGTTCTTGTTTACGCTCTTGCGGCGTCGAGAGCCACCATGACCATCCCATGCAATAATGACTTCGTCGGGCCTAGTCTCGCGAATCTGTTTCTGTAGAATCTTGAGAAAACCCTTAAGACCGCCGATTGGCTGGCCATTGGTCGAAAGACTGGGATCTACAATATAAGCTCTGAAAAACATATTCAGAGCGTCAACGATTAGAACCCTCTTCATTGATTCCTCTCCTTGCGAGTTTTCTGATATGCTGATACAGTTTGCGGGTATAGATCTTGAGCGATCTCCAAGCATGCTTCTGCGACTTTCTGGATTTCCCATTGTGCTCCCATATGTGTTCGTAGGTCAATGAATTTAAGTAGGTTATTAAGATTAACTGTTCCATAGTATTCCGTGTACATGTTCTGAGGCAGAACCCCTCTTGCTTGCTCACGACATACACCAGCATCTAGCATATCATTGAACAGCCGCAAAGATTGTTCATGATGCCTTTGAAGCAGGGAAGACGCTCTGAGAGAGCCGCCGTCTTCGAACGAATATACAACCGGGTTGATCAGTTCTTCGGCGTTACTTGCCTGTCTATTGCTTTTGTGCTGTGTTCTAAAATTCTCTGGTGTGTAAAAGTTGATGTTTACATCAGTATAACGTCGAGAAATCTCGTTATAAGACCATGTTCTATGACGATGGTGCTGGCTCCGAACGAACATAGGAACGTTGAAACGGAAAGTAATGAGATTGTGCTCCAGAGTCGAAGTGTGTCTATGCCTGATGAGATAGTCAATGAGCTTCTTGTCTCTTTCATCTAGTGTTTCCTTTTGCACGCCGAATGATACGCGTGCACTATTTACGACGGTAAGGTCGTCACCCATGTGTTCTACATAGTCAACTCGCCCAATTCCGTCAGAATATAGTTCCACACTTTTTGTATAACTGTTGCTCATGCCACCACCCTCAGTTCTTTATTCATTATATCACGATACTCAAGAAGTGCAAGCTCTTTGTGCTTTGCTTCGATCATAACGTCGAGATCGTGACCGTAGTCGTCAAACGGGCGCACAATGCGATCTGAGTGGGCTTGTGGCTTGATCTTGGGGTTGTTGTACTCTAGTGAGCGAGACTCAGCATAGTGGACTACAGGCTTGATATCACCCCATGTAGATAGCGCTAATTCTAGTGCCTCCTGTTCAGTCTGTCCACCGGGGTGGAGCATATGGTGATGATAGTCAAATACAATAGGAATACCGATGCGCTTGTATACGCCGTCATACAATTCTTTGGTAGAATATAGAGAGGTCTTGTCATCGTTCTCGACAGTAAGGCGAGAGCGAACAGATTCGGGCAGTCGTTCGAAGTTGCGACAGAAGTTGTCAAGAGCAAATGGCTTGTCACCGTAGGCGGCACCAACATGAATATTGAGCTTGGCATATGGTGTACGAGGCAGACCGATAAGATCAAACAGGTCTGCATGAACGGTCAGATCTTTGGCAGTAAGCTGAAATACACGCTCTTTGGGCGATGCTAGCTTGTTGAATGGGCCGGGATGCGAAGTAAGTCGCATA
>MDSZ01255866.1_pt1 | contig 35664 bp, 32 predicted proteins | sample 811201 | NCBI WGS metagenome assembly MDSZ01 (sample SAMN05326647, study PRJNA326480) | marine metagenome | isolation source: seawater | place: Indian Ocean: North | collected 2010
CTGGCCGAGCGCGGCCAGCGCTCCGGCGAGGCGCTGGATGCCAGCTTCAAGCTGCGCCTCAACGAGCCGGTACGCAGCCGCTTCACCCTGCAGGGGCTGGACTCCGTTGCGGCGGTGCAACAGGCCGGCCGGGAAACCCTGCTGTTCAGCGCCGGACGCAAGCTGCCCGAACCCCTGGCCGTGGTGCTCGACGAGGGCCTGAGCGAGCAGCAGATCCTGCGCCGCTTCAATGTCGGCCTCGGCCCGGCGGGCATTCGCGCCGAGCTCGACAGCGGTGGCGCACTGCGTTTCAGTGCGCGGGAAAGCGAATGGCAGCAGCTCAAGGGCGAGCTGCGCGTGCAGGGTGAGGGCAAGCTCGCGGCCAAGACCGCGACGGCCTTGCCCAGTCACGACGAGCAACTGCTGCGCCTGCCCGATGCCGCGCGCCTGGACGGTGCCCGCGAGCTGCGCCGGGCGCTGGACGAAGTGGTCGAGGCGCTGGACAGGATCGGCTCGCTGCGCGAACAGCTCAGTCATCGCCAGGAGGAAATCCGCGAATTCCTGGCGCGTCACGCCGAGCAGAACGAGCGCGAGTGGGCGCGCGATTTCGCCGGTGAGGTGTTCAACCTGATGAGCCGCAGCCCCAGCAGCTACGCGGCCGTGACCCAGACCGTGGTGGCGCAGGCCAACATCAGCCGCTCCAGCGTGGTCAGCCTGCTCTCCTGAGATTCCTCGTCCCCCGTTTTCTGGCGACTGGCGGCTTTTTTACGACCTGCCGTCGCGCCTGTCCGGGCGGCGGCGGAGTTTTTTGTCCGATCGGCCAGAATTCCTGCCGTAAAATGCGACCGTCGGTCCGCTTCATGACTGGTCGCACAGAATGATGGCGTTTTACCAGCTATGATCGGCGCCTTTTTTTCGGCATCCGGGTCACGCGCCCGGCATCCCTGCCCCCTCGCATTCCAATAAAAACCCCGCATTCAAGGGTTCAACCCGTTACCGCAGGCAGTCGCCCGCGGTGCATTGCCTTGTTCTCGAATTGGAGTACCGACGTGTTGAAGAAGTACCTGACATTCATCCTGCTGGCCTGCACCACGCTGGTCAGCCTGCCCAGCCTGGCGCAGCTCACCGATTCCGAGGCCATGAACATGGCCGGCCTTCAGCGTTCGCTCGGCCAGCGCATGGCCAAGGACTACCTGATGCTCGGCGCCGATGTGCGCGTGGACACCGCGCAGCGCCAGCTGCAGGAAACCATCCAGCGTTTCGAAGCCAGCCACAGGGCTCTCTCGGAATACGCGCCCAACGCCGAGATCAAGGCCGCCCTGGCCCAGGTCGGTGCGACCTGGTCGACCTATCGCCAGCAAGTCGAGGCCACGCCGGACCAGGCCCAGGCCGTGCAGGTGCTGGCGGCCAGCGAGCAGCTGCTGCAGCAGACCCAGACCGTGACCGATCTGATGGCCAAGCACGTCGGCGCGATGGGCGCGACGGTCAACCGCAGCGGCTGGGCGCGGGTGCAGACCCAGCGCATCGCCATGCTCTACATGGCCAAGTCCTGGCGTGTGCAGATGCCGGACCTCGATGCCAAGCTGGACAAGTCCGTGAGCGACTTCGAGACCATCCTCAAGGAGCTGGAAGCCGCCGGCACGCCCAATGAAGAGATCGCCGCCGCCCAGCGTCGCGCCCGTGCCCACTGGGGCTTCACCCTCAAGGGTATCGACCTGCACGCCTCGCAGGACTTCGTGCCGACCGTGATCACCGTCAGCACCGACTCGCTGTTCCGCCAGCTCAACGAGCTGACCCGCCTGTACGCCGGCCTGAAAGCCAGCGAGTCCTGATCGCCTTTCGCCAGCCTGTCACCTGGGCCGCCTGCTTTTGCGTTATAACGAAGCGCAGACGCGGCGGAGGTGGCGGGCATGAGCGAGACAACTGATCAGGCGGTGTACAAGACCCTGCTGGAGTCCACCCAGGCGATTCCCTGGAAGATCGACTGGAAGACCATGACGTTCGCCTACATCGGCCCGCAGATCGAGAGTCTGCTCGGCTGGGCGCAGGCCAGTTGGGTCAGCGCCGAGGACTGGGCCACGCGCATGCACCCGGAAGACCGCGAGAAGGTGGTCGAGCTGTGCATCTCGCAGTCGCAGAACGGTGTCGACCACGAGGCCGACTACCGGGCGCTGACCGCCGCTGGCGACTACGTGTGGATCCGCGACGTGGTGCATGTGGTGCGTGACGACAATGGCGAGGTGGAGTCGCTGATCGGCTTCATGTTCGACATCAGCGAACGCAAGAAGACCGAGGAGCAGCTGCTGACCCTGCAGAAGCAGCTGGAGGAGTACTCCTACAAGGACGGCCTGACGGGCGTGGCCAACCGGCGCATGTTCGACACGGTGCTGGCCTCGGAGTGGGCCAATGCCCAGCGCACCCGCCAGCCGCTGTCGCTGATCCTCCTCGATATCGATCACTTCAAGCAGTACAACGATCATTACGGTCACATTCAGGGTGACGACTGCCTGAAGCACGTCGGTCAGGCCCTGAGCCGTGCGGCCAGCCGGCCCCGGGACTTCGTCGGACGCTTCGGCGGCGAGGAGTTCGTGCTGGTCCTGCCGGAGACCGATGAGGCTGCGGCCCGGCACATCGCCGAGCGCTGCCGCCAGCAGGTGCGCCAGCAGCGCATCCCCCATGAACGCTCCAGCGTGTCGCCCATGCTCACCATCAGCCTGGGGGTGAGCACCATCGTGCCGGGCGCGCAGGACCGGGCGCTGGACTTCCTCAATGCGGTGGACAAGCTGCTCTACCAGGCCAAGCAACGCGGGCGCGACCGCCTGGAGATGGCCCGGACGGCGTCCCGCTCCGAGCTGGACGACGCGGCCGATGCCCGCGCTTGAGCAATCGTTAACCTGAGCGTAACGATTGCTCCGCCTGCTTGATTGATGACCACCAGGTCGCGCTCCTAATGTGCCTCCACGACAGCGGAACTCGTGGAGTCTTCAATGACAACAACAATATCCCCACCGCCGCAGTGGTCGCGTCGTCGCGCGGAGAAAGCGCGGCGCCTCGATCAGGTGCGCGACCTCGCCGATGGCGTGGTACTGCCCAGTGACAGAATCGTCACGGCCCTCGAGGCGCTGATCGCCCCCGGCGATCGCGTGGTGCTCGAAGGCAATAACCAGAAGCAGGCGGATTTCCTCTCGCGCTCGCTGGCCAAGGTCGACCCGGCCCGCCTGCATGACCTGCACATGATCATGCCCAGCGTCAGCCGTGCCGAGCACCTCGACCTGTTCGAACAGGGCATCGCGCGCAAGCTCGACTTCTCCTTCGCCGGGCCGCAGAGCCTGCGCATCGGCCAGTTGCTCGAAGACGGGCAGATGGAAGTCGGCGCCATCCACACCTACATCGAGCTGTATTCGCGCCTGCTGGTGGACCTGATCCCCAATGTCGCACTGGTCGCCGGCTTCCAGGCCGACCGCCACGGCAACATCTACACCGGGCCGAGCACCGAGGACACCCCGGCGCTGGTCGAGCCCACCGCCTTCAGCGACGGCATCGTCATCTTCCAGGTCAACGAGATAGTCGACGAGCTGCCTCGGGTGGACATCCCGGCGTCCTGGGTCGATTTCGTGGTGGTGGCGGACAAGCCGTTCTACATCGAACCGCTGTTCACCCGCGACCCGCGCCACATCAAGCCGGTGCACGTGCTGATGGCGATGATGGCGATTCGCGGCATCTACGAGAAACACAACGTGCAGTCGCTCAACCACGGCATCGGTTTCAACACCGCCGCCATCGAGCTGATCCTGCCCACCTACGGCGAATCCCTCGGCCTGAAGGGCAAGATCTGCCGCAACTGGACGCTCAATCCGCACCCGACGCTGATCCCGGCCATCGAGACCGGCTGGGTGCAGAGCGTGCACTGCTTCGGCACCGAACTGGGCATGGAGGACTACATTGCCCAGCGCCCGGACGTGTTCTTCACCGGCCGCGACGGTTCGATGCGCTCCAATCGCATGATGTGCCAGCTGGCCGGGCAGTACGCGGTGGACCTGTTCATCGGCGCCACCCTGCAGGTCGACGGTGATGGCCATTCCTCCACCGTGACCCGCGGCCGCCTGGCCGGTTTCGGTGGCGCGCCGAACATGGGGCATGACCCGCGCGGCCGTCGCCATGCCACCCCGGCCTGGCTCGACATGACCACCCCGGAGACCCTGCTCGAGCGTGGCAAGAAGCTGGTGGTGCAGATGGTCGAGACCTACCAGGAGGGCGGCAAGCCCACCTTCGTCGAACGCCTGGATGCCGTCGACGTGGCGAAGAAGGCCGGCATGCCGCTGGCACCGGTGATGATCTACGGCGACGACGTCACCCACCTGCTCACCGAGGAAGGCATCGCCTACCTGTACAAGGCGCGCTCGCTGGAAGAACGCCAGGCGATGATCGCCGCCGTGGCCGGGGTTACCGCCATCGGTCTGCGCCATGACCCGAAGGACACCGAGCGCATGCGCCGCGAAGGGCTGATCGCCCTGCCCGAAGACCTCGGCATCCGCCGTACCGATGCCAGCCGTGAACTGCTCGCGGCCAAGAGCATCGCCGAACTGGTCGACTGGTCCGGCGGCCTGTACAACCCGCCCGCCAAGTTCAGGAGCTGGTGATGAACGCACTTACGGCATTGCAGCCGCAGTTGTCACTATCCCTGGCGGACTGGCTGGCCGACCTGGCCGTGGACGCGCTGATCGACGAGGCCGACCTGTCGCCCAAGCCGGGGCTGGTCGACCGTCGCGGCAGCGGCGCGCACACCGACCTGCACCTGGGCCTGATGCACGCTTCGGCGCTGGCCCTGTGGCCGAGCTTCAAGGCCATGGCCGAGGCGGCGCAGCGGCGCGGCGAGATCGACCAGCAACTGCGTGACGAGGTGGGCCGCCTGGGCCGTGATGGCGAGGCGGAGATGCTGCGCGTCACCGACGGGGTCAACACCCATCGCGGGGCGATCTGGGCCCTGGGCCTGCTCAGCGCCGCCGCGGCGCTGGAAACCGACGCCCTGGCACCGGCGCAGGTGGCGCTGCGCGCGGCGCGCCTGGCGCTGTTCAACGACCGCGCCGCGCCGGTAGCCGCTGACAGCCATGGCGCTCAGGTGTGCCGCCTGTATGGCGTGCACGGTGCCCGCGAAGAGGCGCAGCTGGGTTTTCCGGCGGTCGTGCAGCAGGCGTTGCCGCAACTGGCGCGCAGCCGGGCGGCTGGCGTCGGGGAGCAGAACGCTCGCCTCGACGCGCTGCTGGCGATCATGACCCAGCTGGCCGACACCTGCGTGCTGTACCGCGCCGGCATGGCCGGGCTGACCTGCATGCAGAGTGGCGCCCGCGCGGTACTCGCTGCCGGTGGCTGCGCCAGCCTCGATGGCCGGCGCCTGTTGCGCGAACTGGAGCGCGACATGCTGCGCCTGCGCGCTTCGCCTGGCGGCGCTGCCGATTTGCTCGCCGCCACCCTGTTCCTCGACCGCCTGCAGCATGGCCTGCCGGCGCAGCTTGGGAGTCTGTGAAATGGAAACCCTGTCTTTTCAATTCCCCGCCGGGCAGCCGGCCCAGGGCCGTGCGCTGGTCGGCTGTGTCGGCTCCGGTGACCTGGAAGTGCTGCTCGAACCCGGCCAGGCCGGCACCCTGGCCATCGAAGTGGTGACCTCGGTGAACGGCAGTGCGCCGCGCTGGCAGCAGTTGTTCGAACGCATGTTCCGCGAGCAGCAGTTGCCGGCACTGAACATCGCCATCCACGATTTCGGCGCGACCCCCGGCGTGGTGCGCCTGCGCCTGGAACAAGGTCTGGAGGAGCTGAGCCATGGCTGAACAGGACATCCAGCGCCTGCTGGCGCAGCGCAGCTTCACCGAACTCGGCGCACGTCAGCGTGCCCGCGCCCTGCTCGACGACGGCAGCTTTCGCGAGCTGCTCGATCCCTTCGCCCGGCTGATGTCGCCCTGGCTGCCGCGGCAGGGCATCGTGCCGCAGGCCGACGACGGCGTGGTGGTGGCCAAGGGCCTGATCGACGGTGCGCCTGCAGTGGTGATCGCCATCGAAGGTGCCTTCCAGGGAGGCAGCCTGGGTGAAGTGGGCGGGGCGAAGATCGCCGGCGCCCTGGAGCTGGCCGCCGAGGACAACCGGGCAGGCACGCCGACTCGCGCCGTGCTGCTGCTGGAGACCGGCGGCGTACGGCTGCAGGAGGCCAACCTGGGGCTGGCGGCGATTGCCGAGATCCAGGCCGCCATCGTCGAGCTGCGCCAGTACCAGCCGGTGATCGGCCTGGTCGCCGGCCCGGTCGGCTGCTTCGGTGGCATGTCCATCGCCGCCGGGCTGTGCAGCTACCTGCTGGTGACCCGCGAGGCACGCCTGGGGCTCAACGGCCCGCAGGTGATCGAGCAGGAGGCCGGGCTGGACGAGTACGACTCACGCGACCGCCCGTTCATCTGGAGCCTGACCGGCGGCGAGCAGCGCCATGCCAGTGGCCTGGTCGACGGCTATGTGAGCGATGACGTCGAGGCCATCCGCAGCGAACTGCATGGGCTGTTCGCCAAGGGCAAGCCCGAGCTGGAGCGCAGTCGGCGCCACGCCTGGTTCCTGCAGCGACTGCGCGCCGTCGACACTTCGATCCAGGCCGATGCCGCTGCCGTGCGCAGCGCCTATCAGGGAGCATGAACATGAGCACAGTCCAAGAACAACGTGGCCTGCACTGGTTCCAGGCGCTGAGTGGCAATGCCCGGCCGCTGGCCGGTTTGCCCGCTTCGCTGCAGGTGGCCGATGGCGAACTGGCCGGCCAGGCGGTGCGCTATCTGGCGGTGGTCGCCGATGCCGACAATGCCTTCCCCCGCGCCCGCAACGGCGAGGTCGGCCTGCTCGAAGGCTGGGGTCTGGCGCAGGCGGTGGACGAGGCCATCGAGGCGGATCGCGACAACCCGCACAAGCGTGCGCTGATCGCCATCGTCGACGTACCGAGCCAGGCCTACGGCCGCCGCGAGGAGGCCTACGGCATTCATCAGGCGCTGGCCGGTGCGGTGGATGCCTATGCCCGTGCGCGCCTGGCCGGGCATGCGGTTGTTGGCCTGCTGGTGGGCAAGGCGATGTCCGGTGCCTTCCTCGCCCATGGTTACCAGGCCAACCGCCTGATCGCCCTGCGCGACGCCGGGGTGATGGTGCATGCCATGGGCAAGGCCGCCGCCGCGCGCATCACCCTGCGCAGTGTCGACGAGCTGGAGGCACTGGCCGCCAGCGTGCCGCCGATGGCCTATGACCTGGACAACTACGCCTCGCTCGGCCTGCTTGCGCAGGTGCTCGACGTGGAGCAGGTGGCGCAGCCGACAGCGGCCGACCTGGCCCATGTGCGTGAGGCGCTGAGCCAGGCGCTGGTGGCTATCGCCGGCAGCCCGCGAGACCTGCGCAATCGCCTGGGCGCGGCCAATCGTGCCGCCTCCGCGCAGGTGCGCGAGGCCTTGCGCGCGCAGTGGTGAGGCTCAGGGCGGGTGAACCCCGCCGCTCCTGAATGAGACGAAACGGCGGGTTGCCCCCGCCCTGCGGAGAACCAGCGATGCACCCGACACCCCGTCCACATGATCTGCTCTGGGGCCTGCGCCCCGAGCACCTGCCGCAGGAGGCGCCGGTCTGGGCTCGTGCCGCCCTGGGCGGGCATGTGCCGGTGGTGGTGCGTCGCGCTCCCGCCGAACCCGGCTGGGTGGCGGTCGGTATCCGTGGCGCCGCGCGTGAACAGCGCTATGCAAGCTGGATGCGCCTGAGCGATATCAGCCGGCTGGTCAGCCCTCAGTCCGTGGCCAGAGCAGGGCGCTGGCGTGCGCATGCTCAGCGGCACTGGCCGGCGTTACGTGCCCTCGAACATGTCGCGCCGCACCTGGATGGCTTGGGCCTGGCCTGGGGCGTGACCGGCAGCCTGGGTTTCGAATTGGCCAGCGGCATCCGTGCGGCGCACCCGCAGAGCGATCTCGACCTGACGCTGCTGGCGCCGCACGCCCTAGACCGCGCCTCGGCCCGCAGGCTGTGTGCCGTGCTGGACGCCGCGCCAGGCCGCATCGACCTGCAACTGGAAACCCCGCACGGCGCCGTGGCGCTGCGCGAATGGGCCGGTGACGCGGCGCGCGTACTGCTGAAAACCCAACGCGGCCCGCAGCTGGTCGACAATCCCTGGCTCCTGCAGCAGGTGGCGGCATGAGCACGCTCTGGGCCTTTCCCGGCCAGGGCGCGCAGCAGCCCGGCATGCTCCAGGCCTTGCCGGATGCCACGGTCGTCCACGATTGCCTGGAACAGGCCAGCGCCACCTTGGGCGAGGATGTGCGTCTGCTGGATTCGGCCGAGGCGCTGCAGGGCACCCGCGCCGTGCAGCTGTGCCTGCTGGTCGCCGGTGTCGCTGCCTCGCGCCTGCTCATCGAGCGCGGCCATCGTCCTGAGTATGTCGCCGGGCTGTCCATCGGTGCCTACGCCGCTGCGGTGGTGGCCGAGGCCCTGGATTTCGCCGATGCGCTGCGCCTGGTCGCCCTGCGCGGCGAGCTGATGCAGCGCGCCTATCCCGCCGGCTACGGCATGACCGCCATCCTCGGCCTCGATCAGTCCAGCGTCGAGCGCCTGTTGGACGACGCCGAAGGGCCGCTGTACCTGGCCAATATCAATGCGGAAAACCAGCTGGTGATCGCCGGCAGCGATGCGGCCATGGCGCAGGTCGCCGAGCGGGCCCGCGCCCTCGGCGCCGCTGCGGTCAGGCGCCTGGCCATGAGCGTGCCGTCGCACTGCGAGCTGCTCGACGCACCGGCGCGCGAGCTGGCGGCGGCCTTCGCCGGGGTTGCGCTGCATGTGCCACGGGCGCGTTACCTGAGCAGCAGCTCGGCACGGGTGATTCGCGAGCCACAGCGTCTGCGCGATGACCTGGCGTTCAACATGAGCCGCCGCGTCGACTGGCAGGCCACGCTCGTCACTGCCTACGAGCGCGGTGTGCGCCTGCACCTGGAACTGCCTCCAGGCGGCGTGCTCACCGGTCTGGCCCGGCGCGTATTCGAACTCGGACAGGCTGTCGCCTTTGCCGGCGCACGTCTGGATACACTCGACGCCATGTTGCGTCAGGAGGTAAGCCTCGACCGCTGAGCCGTAGCGTTTACCGAAGCACAAGAACAACAACTTCGATATGTGAAACGAGGACAACAACAATGATCATCTACGGTGTCGCCTTTCTGGCGTTCTGCACCCTGGCAGGCATCTTCATCGGCTCGCTGCTGGGACAACTCATCGGCGTGCCCGCCAACGTCGGCGGTGTCGGCATCGCCATGCTGCTGCTGATATTCCTGGGTAGTTACCTGAAGAACCGCGGACTGTTCACCGGCAAGTCGGAACAGGGCGTGGAGTTCTGGAGTGCCATCTACATCCCCATCGTGGTCGCCATGGCCGCCCAGCAGAACGTCTACGGTGCCCTCAGCGGAGGGCCGATGGCGATCCTGGCGGGTATCGCCGCCGTCGTCGCCGGCTTCGCCCTGGTCCCCGTGCTCAGCCGGATCGGGCAAAAGAAGCCTGAAACCGATGTCACCTCCTCCCTGACCAAAGCACCACGGTGATCGCCATGTACGAATCTCTGCTCAAGGTTGTCACCAGCTACGGCATGCTCAGCGGTTTCGCCATCATCGGCATCACCATGTGGGTGTCGTACTGGATCTCCGACAAGTTCACCAAGGGCCGCCTGCATGGCTCGGCCATCGCCATCCTCCTCGGCCTGTTGCTGTCCTATATCGGTGGCGCCTACACCGGTGGCCAGAAAGGCCTGGTGGACATTCCCCTGTTCGCCGGTATCGGCCTGCTGGGCGGCGCCATGCTGCGTGACTTCGCCATCGTCGCCACCGGCTTCGGGGTCAGTGTCGAGGAACTCAAGCGCGCCGGGTTCGCCGGGGTGCTGGCGCTGTTCGTCGGCGTGCTGTCGTCCTTCGTCGCGGGTGTCGCGGTGGCCATGGCGTTCGGCTACACCGACGTGGTCAGCCTGACCACCATCGGCACCGGCGCGGTGACCTACATCGTCGGCCCGGTGACCGGTGCGGCGCTGGGTGCCAGTTCCGACGTGATGGCGCTGTCGATTGCCGCCGGCCTGATCAAGGCGATCCTGGTGATGGTGGCCACGCCTTTCGTCGCGCCCTATATCGGCCTGGACAATCCGCGCAGCGCGGTGATCTTCGGCGGCCTGATGGGCACCTCCAGTGGTGTCGCCGGCGGCCTGGCGGCGACCGATCCCAAGCTGGTGCCCTATGGCTGCCTGACTGCCGCCTTCTACACCGCGCTGGGCTGCCTGCTTGGCCCATCGTTGCTCTACTTTCTGATGCGAGGCCTTCTGGGCTGACCTTTCGCCCGCCGTCATGGCGGGCTTTTTTATTGTCCCGTTCAGGCATGCCTTCCGTCGCGAGGGCGTCGAGATGCCTCTACGCCTGGCGGCTGTACATCCGGCATTCGGCTAGCAGCGCCAGCAGGTTGGGGTCGCGCTCCTTGGCCTTGAGGAACACCACGCCGATATGCTGCTGCAGGTGGTACTTGGCCTGCAGCGGGATCAGCTTCACCCGGTTCTCGTACACCGCCGCCACCCGCCCCGGCAGCAGGGCATAGCCGACGCCGGAGCTGACCATGCTGAGCAGGGTGAAGATGTCCTTCACCTGCATCGCCACCTTCGGTTCGAAGCCGGCCTGCTGGAACACCCGCTCGCCATCGCGGAAGGTGGCATAGCCCTGGGTCAGGGTGATGAAGGTGTCGTTACGCAGGTCGGCCAGGTCCACCTCGGGCTGCTCGGCGAAGGGCGAGTCGTTCGGTGCGGCGAGGAAGATGTCGTCGGAGAACAGCGCCAGCTGTTCGCAGTCCGGGTCGCTGATGCTGTCGTCGAGCGCGATCAGGATCGCGTCCAGCTCCATGTTCTTCAGCTTGTACAGCAGGTCGACGTTGGAGCCGAGGACCAGGTCGATGTTCAGCTCGCTGCGCCGCAGCTTCAGGCCCATGATCAGTTGCGGCACGGTCTTCACCGTCAGCGAGTAGAGGGCGCCCAGCTTGAAGCGCTCGGCGCCGAAGCCGGCTGCCTCGCGGGTCAGGCGCACCATCTCCTGGGCGTCCTGGATCAGCTTCTGCGCCTTTTCTTCCAGGCAGTAGGCGCTTTCCAGCGGGATCAGGTTGCGCCCCTCGTGCTTGAACAGCGGGCAGCGCAGGGCGCTCTCCAGAGAGTGGATGGCGCGATGCACGCTGACGTTGCTGGTCTGCAGTTCGCTGGCCGCGCGCGCCAGGTTGCCGCTGCGCATGAAGGCGAGAAAGACCTCCAGCTTCTTCAGGGTGAGTTCTTCGTCGATGAGCATCGGCCTGTCCTTTTCCAGCGATGCCCGATTGTGCCGTATCCATGAGGTCCAGCGGTGATTGGCCGGTGCGACTTTGGTGGCAGGTGGCGATGTCTGGAATGCCCCGTCATTTGTCATTTAAATAGTGTTGATATGAGTGAGAGGCAAGGGTTACCTTGCGAGCAGTCCTGCATCGGTACAGGTCCGTGCCTGCGCCATGCTCCGCGCCGCTTGAGGAGTATCAGCATGAACGACGTCACTTCGCCGCCCGTAGCCTCCGGCCTGCGGGTCCTGCACGCATTGATCCGCGGCGAGCTGCCCGCTCCGCCCATCGGCGAGACCATGGGGCTGCGTGCGATACAGGTGGAGGCGGGCAGCATCACCCTGGAGGGGCGCCCGGATCAGCGTCATCTCAATCCGGCCGGCGCCGTGCATGGCGGCTTTGCGGCCACCTGCCTGGACGGTGCCGCGGCGCTGGCGCTGTTCTCCACCCTGGAGGCGGACATGCCGCATTCGACGGTGGACCTCAACGTCAAGTACGTGCGCCCGCTGCGCCCCGGCGAGGTCTATCGGGTGCGCGGCTGGGTCGTCGAACGCACCCGCAGCCTGGCGATCTGTGATGCGCATATCCTCGATGGGCAGGGCAAGTTGTGCGCCAAGGCCACCACCACCTTCGTCATCGGAGTGCCCAGGGCATGAAGGAACTCATCGTTCAAGGGCCCGGCCAGTTGGCCTGGGTCGAGAGCCCCGAGCTGCAACTCACTGCGTCGGCCAGTGCGCTGGTCAGGCCCATCGCCTCGGCTTCCTGTGATCTGGATCGGCGCCTGATCGCTGGCACCACGCCCTTCAAACCACCGTTCGCGCTGGGCCATGAATGCGTGGCCGAGGTGTTGGACGTGGGCTCGGCGGTGCGTAACCTTCGCCGTGGTGACCTGGTTTCGGTGCCATGGAAGATCGCCTGTGGTGCCTGTGCGCAATGTCTGGCCGGACGCTCCAGCGCCTGCACGGCGGTGCCGCGCATGGCTGCCTATGGCGTGCCGGCAGGCGGTCACTGGGGTGGGCTATTCTCCGAGCAGGTGCTGGTGCCGTTCGCCGACGCCATGCTGGTGCCCTTGCCGGAAGGGCTCGACCCCGTGGCGGTCGCCAGTGCCAGCGATAACCTGACCGATGCCTGGGTGGCCGCCAGCCGACCGCTGTCCACACGGCAGGATGCCCGTGTGCTGGTGGTCGGTGGTACGGAGAGCCTGGGCGTGCTTGCCGTACAGATGGCGCAGGCCGCCGGCGCGGCCTGCGTGGATTACCTCGACGAGCATCCACTGCGCCAGCAGCTCGCAGCGAAGAGCGGTGCCGGAGTCGATCTGGCAGGGCGCGATCTCGATCGCAGCTACGATCTGGTGATCTCCGCCACGCGCGATCATCAGGCCCTGCGGCGTGGCCTGCTGGCGCTGGCTCCTGGCGGGCATTGCTCGTGCATCGGCATCATCTTCGACGATCCGAAGATTCCATTGTTCGACATGTACCTGCGCGACGTCACCTTCTCGGTCGGCGCCTGCAGCGTGCAGCAGCACATCCCCAAGGTCCTGGACCTGGTGCACGATGGCTGTTGCGATCCGCTGCTGCTCGACCCGCAGGTGGTGGGCTGGGAGGAGGCGCCGCAGGCGCTGATTCAGCCGCTGACCAAGTGCATCATGGTGCGCGAGCGCATCACCTGAGTCTGCTCAGTTGAGCTGCTCGGCCAGGGCCCGCATCACACGGCGCCAGGCATCCTGGCCCTCGATGTCGGTGTTGGCCAGGGCGTCACGCAGGGTGCGCCGCTCCAGTTCGGTGGCCTCGGCCTCCAGCGTCGTACCGGTCTCGCTCAGCGCCAGCAGCTTGAAGCGGTGTCTGCCTGGTTCACGGCGGTACTGCACCAGGTCCTGCTCGAACAGGTGCGACAGCGGACGATGCAGCGCCTGGTTGCTGACGCCCAGTGTGCTCGCCAGTTCGCCGATGCTGATTGCGTCGGCGCGGGCGATCACATACAGAATGCGGTGGTGTACACGGGACAGGCCGCGCGCGTCGAGAAAGCGGTCGGCCTCCACGGTGAGACCACGGAAGCCGAAATGCAGCAGTTCCAGGCTATGGTCGAGCGGGTCCAGCGCTTTCAGGTTCACGGATGCCGTATTGATCTTTTTCTCGATGACCATGGGGTGTTCGCGCGGTTTGACGTGACGTACAGCCTAAGGCCTACACCAGTTTCCTCACAACACGACACAGGAACATCCTCATGCAACTGATCTACGCCGCTGCTTCACCTTTCGCCCGCAAGGTTCGTGTGCTGGCCGCCGAGGCCGGCCTGCTGGCGGAGATCGAGCTGCTCGACACCGCCGTGTTGCCGACCACGCTCAACGAGCGGGTCAACCGGGCCAACCCGTTGGGCAAGATACCGGTGCTGCTGCTCGATGATGGGCAGGCGCTGTACGACAGCCGGGTGATCTGTGAGTACCTCGACACCCTGCATCAGGGGCCCAGGCTGTTGCCGATCGATGCCGGACGCTGGCAGGTGTTGCGCCTGGCGGCCCTGGCCGACGGCCTGATGGAGGCCGCCTTGCTCGCACGCTACGAAAAGGCCGTGCGCGAGCCTGAGCAACAGTCGCAGGCCTGGCTCGATGGCCAACTGGGCAAGGTATGGCGGGCGTTGGCGGAGCTGGAGCGTCAGGCCGTACAGCTGCAGGGGCCGCTCGATCTGGCGCAGATCGGCGTGGCCTGCGCCCTGGGCTATCTGGATTTTCGCTTCGCCGACCTCGACTGGCGTGCCACGCATCCGCTGCTGCGTGACTTCCAGCTGGCGTTCTCCGCTCGTGCCTCCATGCAGGCCAGCGCACCGGTGTGAATCCGCTGGCTCGCTGGCGTCCTGGCGGATAGTGCAGCGACGGGCTGCTGGTCTGGATTGAGGTGGCGCCGCGCAACGGCTTCGTGACCGTCTGTCGGTGGAATGAGCGGCGGCATTCGCGAATCCGCGTCTTGACAGGTTTTTGGCGCTCCGCCTCGACACGCCTTTGTCCCTGATATTAAAGGGTTGTTTCCCGTGTGACGGATTTCACGTTAGCGCTCGACGGTAATTTGACTAACTTGAGGGGTGTTCGTTTTTTTGGTCATTGTCTGATCAAAAAATTGACATATCCTTGGTTGGGCTGATTCAATATGCCAGCTTTTTGATGTCAAGTTTCGCTCGGTTTCCGTGGGGTGGAGCCGGTTTCCTGACGTTTATGGGGGAAGTCTCGTCAGAGGCTTTTATCGAGCAGTAAGCGCACAAGCGCTCTTTCCAGTGCAGTAGGTCATGCAGGTGAAGTCCTCAAAGGGAATTGCCCGGCTTTTCGGCCTGGCGGTCGCATTTTTCGCTTCCACGACATTTGCTCAGCCTGCCAGCGTAGCCTTCTGGTACGCCGATCAGTTGCCCCTGCCCGAGTTGTCGCAGTTCGAGTGGGTGGTGGTCGAGCCCGGTCATGCCACGTCGAAGGATCTGGATTACCTCAAGGCCCAGGGCAGTGAGGTCTTCGCCTACCTGTCCGTCGGCGAATTCGCCGGCGATGTCACTCAGGCGGGGTTGAGCGAGGCGACCAGTGCTGTGCGCAACGCTGCCTGGAACAGCCAGGTGATGGACCTGGACTCGCCGGCCTGGCGCGAATACCTCTTCGAGCGCGCCAGCGCGTTGCGCCAGCAGGGCTACGCCGGCCTGTTCCTCGACACCCTGGACAGCTTCCATCTGCAGGCGCAGGCGCTCCAGGACGGCCAGCGCGAGGCGCTGAAGGGCCTGCTGAACGAACTGCACCGGCGTGAACCGACACTCAAGTTGTTCTTCAACCGTGGTTTCGACGTGCTGCCGGAACTGCCGGGCGTTGCCGCTGCAGTCGCCGTCGAGTCCCTCTATGCCGGGTGGGATGCGGGCGGTGGTTACAAGTCGGTGTCGCAGAGCGATCGTGACTGGTTGCAGCTGCACCTCGACAAGGTGCGGGCCCAGGGCATTCCGGTGGTGGCGATCGAGTATCTGCCGCCAGAGCAGCGTGAACAGGCGCGCCAGCTGGCTGCGCGGCTGACCGAGGAAGGCTTCATCCCCTACGTGACCTCCCCCGCGCTGAATGCCATGGGCATCAGCGGCGTGGAGGTCCAGCCCCGGCGTATCGCCCTGGTCTACGATGCGCGCGAGGGCGAGCTCGAAGACAACCCGGGGCACGTGCACCTTGGCGGCCTGCTCGAATACCTGGGGTACCGGGTCGACTACTGGCCGGCCGACACCACGCTGCCGCAGCGCCCGCTGAAAGGGCTCTACGCGGGCGTCGTGGTGTGGATGACCAGTGGCTCGCCGGTGGACCGCGATTATTTCGAGAACTGGTTGGGCCAGCGCCTCGACGAGCAGGTGCCGATTGCCTTTCTCGCCGGGATGCCCACCGAGAACGACAGCCTGCTGGATCGCCTGGGCATCCGCACGCGTTCGCAGCCGGTCGGCAAGGATGCCGTGCTGCTGTCCCACGACGCCACGCTGGTCGGCGGCTTCGAAGCGCCTTTGCGTCTGCGCACGCGGGACGTGCCGGCGCTGACCGTGACCGCGCCCGAGCGTACCCAGGCAGCGTTGTCCCTGGAGAGTGACGAACGTGTCTATGTGCCGGTGGCCACCGGGGACTGGGGCGGCTACGCGATGGCGCCCTATGTATTCGAGGAGGGGCTCGATCATCGGCGCTGGGTACTCGATCCGTTCGCCTTCATCACCCGTGCCTTCAAGCTGCCGGCGTTGCCGCGCCCCGATACCACCACGGAAAACGGCCGGCGCATCGCCACCGTGCACCTGGACGGCGATGGTTTCGTGTCCCGTGCCGAAGTCCCCGGTTCGCCTTACTCGGGTATCCAGGTGCTGGAGGATTTCATCAATCCCTATCCGCTGCTGACCTCGGTGTCGGTGATCGAGGGCGAAGTCGGCCCGCGTGGTATGTACCCGCACCTTGCGCGTGAGCTGGAACCCATCGCCCGCAAGATCTTCGCCGATCCCAAGGTCGAGGTCGCCAGCCACACCTTCAGCCACCCGTTCTTCTGGCAGCCGGAAAAGGCCTCGAAGCGCGAGAATTTCGAGGCGGAATACGGCTACATGATGGCCATTCCGGGCTACAAGACGCTGGACTTCACGCGTGAGGTCGTCGGCACGCGGGACTACATCAACCAGCGCCTGACCACCCCGAAGAAGCCGGTGAAGATGATCTTCTGGTCCGGCGATGCCATGCCCAGCGCCGAAACCATCAAGCTGGCGTATGACAGCGGCCTGCCGAACGTCAACGGCGGCAACACCGTACTGACCAAGGCCTACCCCTCGCTGACCGGTCTCTATCCGCTGATCCGGCCGACCTCCGGCGGGCTGCACTTCTACGCCCCGGTGATCAACGAGAACGTCTACACCAACCTGTGGACGGGGCCCTACTACGGCTTCCGCGACGTCCAGGACACCTTCGCGCTGACCGACAGTCCGCGTCGCCTGCGCGGCTTCCATCTCTATTACCACTTCTACTCGGGGACCAAGCAGGCCTCCATTCGGGCCATGCGCCAGACCTACCAGACCATTCTCGATGGCCAGCCGCTGTCGCTGTGGATGAGCGACTACATCAAGCGGGTCGAGGGACTGTACCGCGCCAGCCTGGCCAGGCGCAGCGACGGCAGCTGGCAGGTGAAGGGCCTGGTGGGCATGCGTACGCTGCGCCTGGATCCGGCCCTGGGCTGGCCGGACCTGGCCCGCTCCAGGGGCGTCGCCGGGGTGCGTGATCTGCCGCAGGGGCGCTACGTGCACCTGAGCGGCGCCGATGCGCTGCTGGCCCTGCGCGACACCCGTGACCCGCGCCCGGCACTGGAAGAGGCGAACATTCCGCTGACCGCCTGGCGTTATCTGGACGACAAGCGCGTGACGTTTTCCTTCCAGGGCGAGTTCCCGCTCAGTTTCAGCGTGCGCTCGGCCGGTTCGTGCCATGTGAAGGCGGGTGGCGGCCGGTTCAGCGGCACGCACGACAATGGCGTATGGCACTTCGAATTGCCGATGAAGCAGGTGAGCGATGCGCAACTCATCTGCAACTAAGAAAAAGGTGCCGCGCACACGCCTGCTCAACCCCTGGATGATCCTGCTGGTTGCCGGGTTCGTGGTGGCGTTGCTGGCGCTGTCGTACAAGAGCGAGGACGTGTTCCTGCCGGACGCGGACGACACGCCGGACGCCGTCGCCATCAGCTACACCGAGCTGCTGATCAAGGCCCACCCGGAAGACGACAAGCTCAAGCTGCGCCTGATCGATCAGCTGATTCAGGTCGGTGACTTCACCCGTGCCCGCGAGTACCTGGAGCAGTTACAGGGCCGTCTGCTGTCGGCGACGCCCTTCTACTCGGCGATGCTCGACGTGCTGCGTGCCCAGGCCCAGCCGGACGGTATCAGCGATGCACAGCGGGCGGCACTGATCGACGAACTGCGCAGCCTGAAGGTCGCCGACCTGGACAATGCCATGCTGGAGCGCCTGGCGCGCTACTCGCTGGAGATCGGCGGACTGGACGTCGCCGTGCTGGCCTACCGCGAGCTGGCCGAGCGCGACAGCGAGAAGCGCACGCACTGGCTGGGCGAGGCGGCGATCTGGAGTCTGGCCAACAACGACCAGAGTGGCGCGGCGCAGCTCTATGAGCAGCTGGCGGCGGAAGACAGCGACCCGCAGGCGCGCATGGAGCACCTGCGGGAAGCGTTCGATGCCCTGCTCGCGGCGAATCATCCCGAGCAGGCGGCACAACTGCTGGCCCTGCACCTGGACGAACTCGACGCGCAACAGGCTTCCCTCGACTGGCTGGCTGCGGGTGTCGATGCCGCCCAGGGCGGGCGCCGCTACGACCTGGCGGAAAGCTTCATTCAGCGCTGGCTGAGCCTGAAGAGGGACGACCCGCGCGCACTGACCGCCGATTTCCACCTGAGCCTGGCATCCGGTGCGGTCGACCGGGCCTGGCAGCTGGCGCCCGAGTTGCTGGCGCTGACACCCGACGACTACGACATGGTGGCCGAAGTGGCGCGCCTGGCCGAGTGGACCGGACACACCCAGCAGGCGCTGAGCTACTGGGTGCAGATGCTGGCGCAGCGCGAAGACCCGGAGCTGCGTGAGCGCATCTGGCGCTATGCCCTGCAGCTGTTCGATTTCGACCAGGTGATCGCGACGCTGTCCACCATCGACGCCCATCGGCAGATGACCGATGTGGAGATCGACACCCTGGTCTACAGCCACGAGACCCGCGGCACCCCCGAGGATGCCGAGGCCTGGCTGGTGGCCTACCTGCAACGCTATCCCAACCACCTGTTCGCGCGGCAGCGTCTGCGCATGCTGATGGAGAACACCCAGCAGTTCAGGAAGGAAGTGGAGCAGTGGCAGGCCCTGGCTGCACGCGGGCCGCTGACGATCAAGGAGCGCATCCGCTGGGCCAAGGTGCACTGGAACCTGTTCGAGCCGGACCAGGCCTGGCAGGTGCTGACCGCAGCCGATTCACCCGAAGTGGACGATCCCGATTTCTGGCAGCTGCGTGCCAATCTGGCCTGGGAGCTCGAGCGCGATGGGGAAGTGCGCGCCTCGTACGATCGCCTGCTGAGCCTCAACGTGCCGTTGGGCCTGGAGGATGAGGATCGCCTGATTCGCCTGTACTGGGATATCGACCCCAAGCGCTCCCTGCAGATTCTCATCGATAGCTGGCAGCGTACGGGCCGGGTGACGCGTCTGATCGTCGCGCTGCAACTGGCCGAGACGTTGCGTGACTGGGATGCCCTGCGAGCACTGCTGGTCGATGCGGAGAAGTCGCCCAGCGGACGTGACAACTCGCAGTACTGGATTGCGCGTGCCGCGCTGGCCGCCCAAGACGGCAATTTCGATCAGGCCCAGGCCTACTACCAGCAGGCGCTGGCCCTGTTCCCCGATGACAACCTGGTGCGTCAGCGCATCCTGTGGTTCTACATCGACAACACCCAGCGCGACTCGCTGGCGCAACTGCTGCCGGAGTGGCGTGCTTTGGCCGTGACGGACAGCCGGCTGTGGCTGCCCTATGCCACCGGCTACATGTTGCTCAACAACACCCAGGAAGCCTTGCGCTGGTTCCGTCAGCACCTCAAGTCGAATCCAACCGATCGCCTGGTGCTCGCGGCCTATGCCGATGCGGCCGAGGCAGCCGGCTACGAGGACCTGGCCTGGCGTCTGCGCCGCCAGCTGCTGCGCGACCTCAATCTGCAACGCGTCACCGCGACGCCCGAAGGCTATGCCATGTACCTGCGCCTGCTGGCCGGGTCGCAGGGCACGCTGACGTCGCTGGCGCAGGCGAAGCGTCTGTGGAACGGCGAGCAGGCGACGCTGCAGCTGTGGTTCGAGCATTTCCTCGAGCGCCTCGATGCCAGCAACCAGTCGGCGCTGAAGGACGACTGGCTGGCCTGGGGGGCAGAGCGCGGGCTGAAGGCCGGCAGCTACGACGAGATCCAGCAGGCGCTGCGCAACGACAACCATGCGCAGATGCAGCGTCTGCTCGAACATGGTGGGCTCGATGCCGCGAACACGGTGGAAGTGCTCTCGCGTCTCGGCCATGAGGGCGAGGCGCTGGCCTCGGGACTCAGCGCCCTGGGCGATGGACAACCGGATTCGATTCGCCAGCAGCTGCTCTCGCAGACCACCGGCATGCTCGAGCGCTCCCCGCAGGGCTTGCAGCTGGGTTGGCAGAATACAGACTTCGGCGACCTGGACATCAAGGGGCCGCGTCTGCAGGTGGCCCGCTACCTCGGTGATGACTGGTATGCCGACCTGCAGCTCGAGCAGGGCCGCTACAACAGCTCGAACCTGGACAGCGCGGTACTCGGCAACGAGCGCAACCTCAAGCTGGAGGCGCGCCGCACCCTGGACGACGGCGACCTGCGCCTGGTTCTCGACAGCAGCCTGCGCGACGACGATGACCGCCATGGCCTGGGCATCGAGCGCAGCTGGCGCCTGAGCTCGCGTGATGAGCTGGGGCTGGCGTTCGACTGGCACCGCGAGGCCGAAGACACCGGCCTGCTGCGCGCCCTGGGCATGCGCGACGGCGTGCGTCTCCGGGGCCAGCACGGCTTCTCCGCGCGTGACCAGTTGAGCTGGTCGCTGACGCACAACCGCTACAGTTCCCGGCAGGGCGATGCCATCGGCAGCGGCCAGGGCGTGTCGCTGGAGTGGGGGCACACGGTGTTCTTCGACGACCCGTCCTGGTTGCTGCGCTCGGGCGTGGACTATCAGAACAACAGCGTGGAGAGCGAGGTCGCCACTGACCTGCTCAACGCCAATGGCGGTGCCTACATTCCGTTCGACAACGAGCCGGGCGCCACGATCGAAGGCACCGAGCTGATGCAGAGCCGCTATGGTCAGCTCTATGTCGCCAGCACCTGGCGGCGAGGCTTTCCGGGTGCCCTGAACAGGACACGTCCGCAGTTCACCTGGATGATCGATACCCTCGCCGGCTGGCAGTGGACGGAGCGGCAATTCAACTACGGCATCAACGTCGGCATCGGCGTCGAGCTGTTCGGCGACGACGAGCTGGCCATGACCCTCGGTTACCAGTCTGCCCCCAGAGGGGGGGAGGGTGATCCCGGTGGTTCGCTCGGTATTACCTACAGCACCCGTTTCGGGCGCTAAGCAAGGATTCTCAAAGGAGGAATGAAGATGCAAAGCATACGTTGCCTGGCCCTGGTGGCCATTGCACTGTTCGTCACGGGTTGCTCCAGTTTCAGCGGCGGCGGCAACCAGACGCTGCCGCGCGATGCCTCGTGGGGCGTCGCCCCGCTGGTCAACTATGCCCAGGCGCCGCAGGCCGGCGAGCGTGCCGAGCAGATCCTGATCAGCATCCTGGCTGAAGAGGGTGTGACCCCGCTGATGTACCCACAGCAACCGCAGAAGGACCTGCTGCTGCAGGACGACCGTGAGCGTCAGAGCCAGGCGCTGGCCTGGGCGCGTGAGCAGAAGCTGGCCTACGTGATCACTGGTAGCGTGGAAGAGTGGCAGTACAAGAACGGCCTGGACGGCGAGCCGGCAGTCGGCATCAGCCTGCAGATTCTCGAACCGGCCAGTGGTCGTGTGGTCTGGAGTTCCAGTGGCGCACGCGCCGGCTGGTCCCGTGAGAGCGTTGCAGGTGCTGCCCAGAAAGTGCTGCGCAAACTGGTAGGTAACCTCGACTTCGAGTAATCACGATGCAGTCTGCCCACAAGGATTTCACTCTAGCGCCAAGGGCCAGCGGCCGCGTTTCCTGGTGGGAAAGCTGCCTGCTGACGCTCCTGGCCCTCGGTTTCGGCTACTGGCTGTCGCCGGCGGACCCGCTGCTCGTGGCAGCGTCGTTCCCCTGGATGATCCTGGTGCCGATACTGCTCGGCGTTCGCTACGGATTCCTCCAGGGGCTGTTCAGTGCGGCGCTGCTGATCGCGGCGCTGTTCGTGCTGCGCATCGCGGGGAACGAGCTGTACGCGGATACGCCAGCCTCCTTCATCGTCGGCATGCTGCTGTGCAGCATGCTGGTCGGCGAATTCCGCGACATCTGGGAACGCCGTCTGGAGCGTCTGAGCCTGGCCAACGAATACCGCCAGCTGCGCCTCGACGAGTTCACCCGTTCCCACCACATCCTGCGCATTTCCCATGACCGCCTGGAGCAGCGGGTGGCCGGCAACGACCAGAGCCTGCGCAGCTCGCTGCTCAGCCTGCGCCAGCAACTGCGTGCGCTGCCGGGGGATCACGATGCGCTGAAGACGCTGGCCGATTCGGTGCTGTCGCTGCTCGGCCAGTACGGCTCGCTGCGGGTCGCGGGACTGTACCGGGTCATCGACAACCAGCGTATCGCCCAGCAGCCGCTGGCCGTGCTGGGAGAGATGGGCGAGCTCAAGGGCAACGACATCCTGCTGAAGCAGTGCCTGGAACGTGGCGAGCTGGTCAGCGTGCGTTCCGACGTGCTCGATCGTGGAGAGGGCGGGCGCCATTCGATGTTGCAGGCCTGTGTGCCGCTGATCGACACCGAGGAGCGCATCCTGGCCGTGCTGGCCATTCAGCAGATGCCGTTCTTCATGTTCCATGAGCGCAGCTTCAGCCTGCTGGCCATTCTCGCCGGGCACATCGCCGACCTGCTGATGAGCGATGCGCAGGCCCTGCAGCTGCCGGATGCCGACGCCCAGCAATATTCGCAGCTGCTCAAGCGTTCGCTCAGCGATGCGCGCGATCACGGCCTGCCGGCCAGCCTCTTCGCCTTCGAGCTGGCGGAGGACAACGGCGAGGAGGTCCAGCGCCTGCTGGAGAGCAGTCAGCGTGGTCTGGACGTGCAATTGAAGGTCATCAACGGGCGCGGCAGTCGCCTGGTGCTGGTTCTCCTGCCGCTGACGTCGGGCGAGGGCTCCAAGGGCTATCTGGTGCGTCTGAAGCAACTCTTCGCCGAGCGCTTCGGCCAGGGTCGCGAGCTGGAATCACTGGGTGTGCAGACCCATCGATTCCTCTTCGAAGGCGGCGACGAGCGCGATGCGCTGCGGCACTTCCTGTTCAACGAGTGTGCCCTGAATGATCAGCAAGTGGCTGTTTAGCGGCGCCGCGCTGCTCGAACTGGGCAGCTGGGCCAGTGCGGTCAGCGACCTGCCGGCACACCAGGCAGCGTTGCTGTATGCCTCCGCGCATGGCTTGGGCAGCGCCATGCTGACGGCCGGCATCTGGCTGCTGCTGCCCCGCCGTTATCGCTTCCCGCTGCCGTGGAGCCCGCTGTTCATCTTCAGCCTGTCGTTCTTCATTCCGCTGATCGGCATGATCGGCGTCGCCCTGGCGCTGTTCCCCGCGCTCTACCTGCCGCGCAAGCGCAAGGTCCAGCCCTGGGAAGCGACGGCGGTGCCCGAGCTGCCGTTCCGCCCACGGGAGCGCACGCGCGAGCTGATGTTCAGCGATGGCGGCCTGCAGGACGTGCTGCGCCACGCGCCGGACCCGGACCAGCGCCTGACGGCGATCTTCGCCACGCGGCGCATGCGCAGCAAGGAAGCCATCCCGATTCTCAAGCTGGCCCTGCGCGACCCCTCCGATGACGTGCGCTTGCTGGCCTACTCGATGCTCGACCAGCGCGAGAGCCGCATCAACCAGCGCATCGAACAGGCGCTGGCGAGCATGGAAAAGACCAAGGCCGAGCGCAAGTTCGCCCTGCATGGCCAGCTGGCGCGCTGGTACTGGGAGCTGGCCTACGTCGGCCTGGCCCAGGGCAGCGTGCTTGAGCACGTGCTGCAGCAGGCCTGGAGCCATGTCGGCACGGCGCTGCAGGGCGAGCCGAGTGGCGAGATGCATCTGCTGGCCGGGCGTATCGCCATGGAACTGGGCAACCTGGACGAAGCCTCGTCCCAGTTCGAGCAGGCGGCGCAGACCGGCACGGGCGCGGCGCAGCTGGCGCCCTACCAGGCCGAGATCGCCTTCCGCCGGCAACGCTACGACGAAATCCCGCAGATGCTGGCCAGCATGCCGGCTGACATGTTGCAACGCCCCCCCTTCGCGGCATTGGCAAAATACTGGCTATGAGTGAGAAAACCACCGTTTCCGACGTGCAGAACGTCGATATCTGCCTGCTGCTCGAGGGTACCTGGCCGTACGTGCGCGGCGGTGTTTCCAGCTGGATCAACCAGCTGATCCTGGGTCTGCCCGAGCTGACCTTCTCGGTGCTGTTCATCGGCGGCCAGAAGGAGGCCTACGGCAAGCGGCACTATGCGATTCCGGACAATGTCGTGCACATCCAGGAACACTTCCTCGAGGACGCCTGGAGCGCCATGCCCGCGACCAGCTCGCGGGCGACGCCGGAGCTCGCCGAGCTGATGATGGACGTGCACCGCTTCCTGCATTACCCGGAAGAACCGGGCAGCGAGCAGGGCGATGCCTTCGTCGACACCCTGGCGGTGGGGCGCATCGGCCGCGAGGCGTTCATGCAGAGCCGCGCCAGCTGGGACGCCATGGTCGATGGCTACACCCAGCACTGCGCCGACCCCTCGTTCGTCAACTACTTCTGGACGCTGCGCTCGATGCAGGCGCCGCTGTTCATGCTTGCCGAGGTGTCCCGGAGCCTGCCGCGGGCGCGCATGCTGCACTCCATCTCGACCGGCTACGCCGGCCTGCTCGGAAGCGTGCTGCAGCGCCGCTGGGGTTGCCACTACCTGCTCAGCGAGCACGGCATCTACACCAAGGAGCGCAAGATCGACCTGGCCCAGGCGGGCTGGATCGCCGAGAGCCCGGACGAGCGCCTGAGCACCGGTCTGGATGCGGAAGTCAGCTACATCCGCCGCTTGTGGATCCGCTTCTTCGAGCGCATCGGCCTGATCACCTATCGCTCGGCGCATTCGATCATCGCCCTGTACGAAGGCAATCGCCTGCGCCAGGTCAGCGATGGGGCGCCGGCCGAGCGTACCCGGGTCATTCCCAACGGCATCGACCTCGACAGCTGGGACCAGGCGCTGGCCAGCCGTCCCGAGGGCGTACCGGCGGTGGCGGGGCTGGTCGGGCGCGTGGTGCCGATCAAGGACGTCAAGACCTTCATCCGCGCCATCCGTGGCGTGGTCAGTGTCATTCCGGAGGCCGAGGGCTGGATCGTCGGCCCGGAAGAGGAAGACCCCGACTACGCCGCCGAATGCCATAGTCTGGTGGCGAGTCTCGGTCTGCAGGACAAGGTGCGCTTTCTCGGTTTCCGTCAGGTGCGCGAGGTCGTCCCGCAGCTGGGCGTGATGGTCCTGACCTCGATCAGCGAGGCGCAGCCGCTGGTGGTGCTGGAGGCCTGGGCGGCCGGTACGCCAGTGGTGACCAGCGACGTCAGCTCCTGCCGCGAGCTGGTCGAGGGCTTCAGCGAGGAGGATCGCCAGCTCGGCACGGCTGGTGAGGTGGTGGCGATCGCCGACCCCCAGGCCACCTCGCGGGCGATCCTCTCCCTGCTACGCGATCCGCAGCGCTGGCATGCCGCCCAGGCGGTTGGCCTCGAACGTGTGCGGCGCTACTACACAGAAGAACTGATGCTCGCCCGTTACCGCGAGCTGTACCGCGAAGGCACGGAGAGCGCGTAGATGGCCGGCATAGGTTTTGAACTGAGGAAGATCCTCTCCAAGGACTCCTACACCTCGACGATGCGCGCCTACCTGTATGCCGGCCTGATCAGCTCCGGCCCCTGGGTGCTGTCGATCATCAGCGTGATGCTCATCGGTGTGCTGAGCCTGGGGGCGGTGCTGCCGGAAACGCTGATCGGCCAGTTCCTGGTCACGGTGACCTACCTGATGGCCACGTCGCTGATCCTGACCGGCGGCCTGCAGTTGTTCTTCACCCGCTTCGTCTCCGATCGCCTGTTCGAGCGCCGCCTGGACATGATCCTGCCCAACCTGGTGGGCATCCTGCTGCTGGTCACGGTGTTCTCCGGGCTGCTGGCGATCGTCGTGCTGAGCCTGCTGTTCGAGCAGTCGTTCTCCTACCGCCTGCTGGTGATGGCCAACTTCGTCGTGCTCTGCAACCTGTGGCTGGTGATCATCTTCCTGTCGGGGATGAAGGCGTACAACCGTATCCTCGGGGTGATGTTCCTCGGCTATTCGCTGATGGTGGCATCGGCCTACCTGCTGCGCTTCCTGAACATCGACGGCCTGCTGCTGGGCCTGCTGATCGGCCACTCCAGCCTGCTGTTCATCTTCCTCTTCGACATCCTCCGCGAGTATCCGGCCGAGCGCCTGGTCGCCTTCGACTTTCTCAAGCGCCGCCAGGTGTTCATCAGCCTGCTGCTGACCGGGCTCTGCTACAACCTGGGCATCTGGATCGACAAGTTCATCTTCTGGTTCAACCCGACGACCTCGGAAGCGGTGATCGGCCCGTTGCGCGCCTCGATTCTCTACGACCTGCCGATCTTCCTCGCCTACCTGTCGATCATCCCCGGCATGGCCGTGTTCCTGGTGCGCATCGAGACGGACTTCGCCGAATGGTACGAGCGTGTCTACGACGCGATCCGGGGGGGGGAAACCCTGCAGCACATCGGCTGGCTGAAGGAGCAGATGATCCTGGCGATCCGTCAGGGCCTGATGGAAATCTGCAAGGTGCAGGGCCTGACGCTGGTGCTGCTGTTCCTGCTGGCGCCGCAGCTGCTGTCGTGGCTGGGCATCTCCCACTACTACCTGCCGCTGTTCTACATCGACGTGATCGGCGTGAGCATCCAGGTCGTGTTCATGGCCCTGCTCAACGTGTTCTTCTATCTGGACAAGCGCGCCATCGTGCTCGAACTGTGCGTGCTGTTCGTACTGGCCAACGGTGCGTTGACCCTGTTCAGCCAAATGCTCGGCCCGACCTTCTTCGGCTACGGCTTCACCCTGTCGCTGCTGCTGTGCGTGCTGCTGGGCCTGTACCGGCTCAATGACGCGCTGGAAGACCTGGAGTTCGAGACCTTCATGCTCAGTCGCTGACTGCGCACCAGCTGCAAGACCTGCCGGCCCGCCAGAGGGCCGGCGCGCCCCTCGCTGTCGCGCTGCAGCGACGTCCCTCCATATTTCGGACCTCACCGCCGCCGCTGGGCAGGCTGTCGTGCCCGATCGCCTGCAGGAAAGCCGCGAGACTGCCGGGGGAGGACAAATACCTAAGTCATCACTTATCATACGTCCTACAACTGTGCAGACGGTTGCGAATCCCGGCATTGCCGCCGGGCTCATACAGTGTCCCGATGGCGCCCCGTTCGCCATCATCTGACAGGAGAACGCCATGCTGAGTCTGACTGGCCACAATTACATCGGCGGTGAGCGCCGTGCTGCGGGCACCGTGGAGCACAAGAGCCTCGACGCCAGCAGCGGTGAAGCGCTGCCCTACACCTTCATCCAGGCCTCGGCGGAAGAAGTCGACGCCGCTGCCCAGGCCGCTGCCGCCGCCTATCCGCTCTATCGCAACCTGTCGGCCGTGCGCCGCGCCGAGTTCCTCGAGGCCATCGCCGACGAGATCGACGCCCTCGGCGACGACTTCGTCGCGCTGGTCACCCGCGAGACGGCGCTGCCGGCTGCCCGCATCCAGGGCGAGCGTGGCCGTACAAGCGGCCAGATGCGCCTGTTCGCCAAGGTCCTGCGTCGCGGCGACTTCTACGGTGCACGCATCGACCGCGCCCAGCCGGAGCGCCAGCCGCTGCCGCGTCCGGACCTGCGCCAGTACCAGATCGGCGTCGGCCCGGTCGCGGTCTTCGGTGCCAGCAACTTCCCGCTGGCCTTCTCCACCGCTGGTGGCGATACCGCGTCCGCCCTGGCGGCCGGCTGTCCGGTGGTGTTCAAGGCGCACAGCGGCCACATGGCGACCGCCGAGTGCGTGGCTGATGCGCTGATCCGCGCCGCCGAGAAAACCGGCATGCCCAAGGGCGTGTTCAACATGATCTTCGGCGGCGGCGTCGGCGAGATCCTGGTCAAGCACCCGGCCATCCAGGCCGTAGGCTTCACCGGTTCGCTGAAAGGCGGTCGTGCCCTGTGCGACATGGCTGCTGCCCGTCCGCAGCCGATCCCGGTGTTCGCCGAGATGTCCAGCGTCAACCCGGTGATCGTCCTGCCGGGTGCACTGAAGGCGCGTGGCGCCACCGTGGCCAAGGAACTGGCCGGCTCCGTGGTCCTGGGTTGCGGTCAGTTCTGCACCAACCCGGGCCTGGTCATCGGCATTCGCAGTGCCGAGTTCAGCGAGTTCGTCGCCGGGCTGGCCGATGCCATCGGCGCACAACCGGCGCAGACCATGCTCAACGCCGGCACCCTGCGCAGCTATGCCAACGGTGTGGCGCAGCTCAACGGGCATGCCCGGGTCAGCCGCCTGGCAGGCAACGAGCAGGCCGGCAACCAGGCCCAGCCGCAACTGTTCAAGGCCGACGTCAGCATGCTGCTGGAAGGTGATCACCTGCTGCAGGAAGAAGTCTTCGGCCCGACCACCATCGTCGTCGAAGTCGCCGACAGCGCCGAGCTGACCCGCGCCCTGCAGAGCATGCACGGCCAGCTGACCGCGACCCTGATTGCCGAACGCGACGACCTCGACGCCTTCCGCGACCTGCTGCCGCTGCTGGAAGTCAAAGCCGGCCGCGTGCTGCTCAACGGCTACCCGACCGGCGTGGAAGTCTGTGATGCCATGGTCCATGGCGGCCCGTACCCGGCGACCTCCGACGCCCGTGGCACGTCCGTCGGCACCCTGGCGATCCAGCGCTTCCTGCGTCCGGTGTGCTACCAGAACTACCCGGACGACGTCCTGCCGCAAGCGCTGCAGAACGCCAATCCGCTGGGCATCCAGCGTCTGGTCGACGGCGTGCACAGCCGCGACGCCCTGAGCTGAGCCACGTGCTGTAACGACGAATGCCGCACCCCTGGGTGCGGCATTCTTCATTGCGCCGGCCAAGCCCCTGTGTCGCGGCGCCCGGAGAGGCTCCTGGCCGCGCAGGGCGGAAACGAAAAAGCCCCAGGTTTTCACCTGGGGCTTTTCATTATCTGGCGCATCCGGCGGGATTCGAACCCACGACCCCTGCCTTCGGAGGGCGATTTTAGCCCCTGATGGCGCCTGGCTTGCAGGCTGTAAGCCCCGTTTTTCCTGCATTTGGTGTATCGTTGTATTTAACCGTACAGACGATTTTGCACCCACATTGCACCCACGGGGGCGCCGTGAAAGAAAAGCTCACCAACAGGCGGCTGTCGTCGCTTGAGGTCACCGGCAAAGAGGACGAGATACACGATACTGTTGTACCCGGCCTATTCGTGCGCGTCACGGCGGCCGGTGCCAAGTCGTTCGTGGTGACCTGGGCCAGAGGCCGTAAAAAGGCGCTAGGGCACGTTTCCGTGCTGACCCTTGATCAAGCACGGCAGGAGGCTTTGCAGTACCTCAACGAGGCGCGCACGCACGGCGAACCGCTTGCGATCACCCAAGGGCGCAAGGGATCGACCGTGCCGACCCTGGAACGCTTCCTGGACGACCATTTCGAGCCGTGGGCACTGGCACACCAGAAAGACGGCGCAAACAGCGTTAGAGCGATCCGCAAGAGCTTTGACGGCATGATGGCCGACCGACTCTGCGACCTCGATGCCAGGCGCTTCGAAAGGTTGCGCACGGGCTGGATTGCGGTCGGCCTGTCTCCTGCCACTGCAAACCGTAACCTTGTGAGGCTGAAGGGCCTACTGTCGCGCGCCGTCGAGTGGGGTTTTCTGGATGAGCACCCGCTAGCCAAGGTGCGCCGGCTGAAGGTCGACCAGCGTGGCCGGGTGCGCTTCCTGTCGGCTGATGAAGAAAACCGCCTTCGCACCGCCCTGGATGACCGGCAAGAGCAGATCCGGGCCGAGCGTGACAGCGCCAACAGGTGGCGCGAGGAGCGGCACCAAAAGCCCCTGGCAGACCTTCGCGCCGTGCCTTTCGTTGATCACCTCAAGCCGCTGGTGCTGCTATCGCTCAATACCGGCATGCGCCGGGGCGAAGTCTTCAATCTGACCTGGGCCGATATCGACCTGCAGAACAAGGTTTTGACCGTGGTGGGCGACGGCTCCAAGTCTGGCCAGACGCGGCACATTCCGCTTAACCGCGAAGCCCTGGCCGTGCTCAAGGCCTGGAAGCCCAAGCGGGCTACAGCCGGCTATGTCTTCCCCGGAAAGGACGGCGAACGGCTGGATAACGTCAAAAAGGCTTGGGGCGGGCTGCTGGAGCTGGCCGGTATCGAGGCTTTCCGCTGGCACGATCTGCGCCACACCTTCGCGTCAAAGCTGGTGATGGCTGGGGTGCCGCTAAACACCGTGCGCGAGCTGCTTGGCCATGCGGACATCGCTATGACGCTGCGCTATGCCCACCTGGCGCCCGACAGCAAGGCGGCTGCAGTTGATCTACTTGTCTGAGCGATGCTCTGACTCTTCAGCGTGACGACCCAGCGCGCCTCGCTGGAAGTTCGTAAAGTCCAATGTCATTGCGTGATCTAGATCGGCCGACAAAGGCTCACCGCAAGCTTGCTCGATATCCTTCAAAGTCGGAGCCGGAGCCGGGAGGCCCTCAGCCATTTTTTCACTTAGCTCAACGATCAGAGGCCAGGCCAATTCTGCAAGTCTGGGCCTGATAGTTATTTGAGTTACTGCCCCGCTGTTGTCGCGCGAGACGCTGCTGCAGATTGCTGGCGACTGACTGAGTATCTCGAGCTTGCAGCTCTCGTCATACGTCAAAAGGTGAGGGGCAAGGCCGGCAAGCCACAGGATCCTTTTCCATTCCTGGGGAAACCATAAGACCCCGAACATCTCGGCGGCGGTGATTTCAGAGCGCCCTCTGATGTTCATGGACGTTTCTTTTGCGGCTTGCTGGACAGCTGCTTCAAGGGTCTTGGCAATCGATCTGCCGCTGATTCTGGCCAAAAGCTCAAGCAGGTACTTCTCCCTAGGCTCCATCCTAGTCGTGAAGGTCTCTGTTTTCTTCGTTGTGCCTGTCTTCTTTGCCATAACTGCTCCCTGGTAGGTCGGCCATTCTGCACGCGCAAATTCATCGATGCACCTAAACGACAACAAATGTTGTCATTTAGGTTCTCTGTGTCTATATTGGAATTGTCCGCTGGGATGTTCTCGGACAAATACACACAGCAGGAGACAGGTAATGAACCAAGCCGTACCCATCCAACCGCTCGCCGTAGGCCCTGAAGAGGCCGGCCGGATTTCCGGGCACGCACGATCCGCCATTTACGAGGCAATCGCTGCGGGCGAGCTGGCGTCTTTCAAGTCCGGCAAGCGCCGTCTGATTCTGATCAGGGAACTGGAAGCCTGGCTGAATCGCCTGGCGAAGGAGAGCAGCAAATGAGAACTGCAGAGAGAGAGCCCGAAGCGGTGCTGGAACACCGCCAGGGCGAAGTTGTCATGGGAATGACAAGCGAAAGTCTGGCAGACAAAGGCCGGCCTGTCGACAACGCCGAGCGCGGCGAAACGAAGCTAGTGAGCATTCTGGAGTTCTTCGCCAGTGGCCGCAGCCTCAACCGTTTCGAGGCCGAGCGCCTTGGTGATCACTGCCTAAACAGCACCGTGGCCGTCCTGTCTGGCCACTACGACCTCAAATTCATCCGGCAACGCGAGAAGGTGCCCACGCGCTTTGGCGTATCTGCGCCCGTGGTTCGCTATCGACTCGCTGACAAAGAGTGCGATCGCGCTCGCAAGCTCCTGTCTGTTCTCAGAGGCAAAGGCCGTCGCGCCGGAGGTGTGAAATGAACGCTGTTACCAATCAGGCCGCAATTGCTGAAGCAATCCAGCGTGCCCAGGCCGAGCCGTCCTTAAACGCCACTCTCAAAGGCGACCTTGAGTCGCTCGGTAATGACGTTGACCAGGCTGGGCAGGCTGTTTGCGCCATCGCCCGCCTGCTGCAAGAGGACCTTGTCCGCAAGGCCTCTGGCGACTCTTGTGACTACCTGAACGACTTCACCACCGGGTGCCTGCTGAACGGCCTGGATCTGTTGTCGCGCGTGCTTTGTGAAAAGGGCGAAGCCCTGGAAAAAATCGCATCCAAAGGGAGGGACCTGTGATGAGCAATCGTAAGCAAAAGCAGCCCAAGCAGGCCGCGACCATTCAGAACCGCTTCTGCGCATTCGCCGGCGACACTAAGGAACAACCTATGTTTTCGGTCAATCCCGGCGTTCCGGTCGACTCTGCGCTTGAGACCTCGTCCTGTCTGCTGGATACGCTCTCCCGTCTGTTGACCGTTGCGGCCGATGGTAAGGGGCTCAGCAGCGATGAAAGTGTCGCCGTCCTGATCATGATCACCCAGGCAAAGGCCGCGCTTGATGCTGCCTGGGAAGGCATTGAGCGTCATGAAGCAGCTGCAGCCGCCGTAGAGGTTCCGAGCCTTCAAATGGTGGGCTAGGGATGGCGCTAAAGTTGTACAGGGCTCTTCAGATACATGAGGTATTCTGTTCACAGATAGGGGTGGCAGCAATGTCCACCCCACTTTTTGATCTGGAGTACAAGTAGTGAGTCAAGGAAAGTTCTTCGCCATTGGTTCGGAAGAGTTCAAGGAAGCCTGCCAGATCGGCATGAATGCCGCTGTGACATTTATTGTCCTGGCTCGAGGAACCGGCCGGGATAATGCGACTACCTCTTGGAGCGCCTTGTCTGTTTTCAAGTATTCCGGCATGGCAAGGAGGCGTGCCAAGGATGCGATAGATGCGCTAGTTGCTGCCAATCTAGTTGAGATCCTCAAGTCTGGTAAGACCCCGCGTTATCGCCTACGTAAACCTGATGACGATAGCGGTTTTCTCTGGCTGCCAAATGAAATTGTAGACGGCGCCGCTAACGAAGTTCCGCCAATAACAAAGCTGCGTGAAACAGGAAATTTAGAGTGGCTGGAGATCTTCATTTTACTTTACGGCTTTCATGACCTTGATAACGATGGCGGACTTACCAGAGATATCGCCCGATCAGTATACGACCGAACAAAAATATGCCCTATCCAGCATTACATTCTCTATGGGTTCACTCATAAGGAAACCACGGCAACAAACGGAGGATTGTTTGCCGGGTATGGCAAGCGGGAGGACGAACAGGGGAATCGCGGGCCTTGGGTCGTTCTGAATCCCCTTAAAAATCTCGGTCTACTTGAAATTACCTATTATCTGGCTGAGTCAGGCGATGATGACGCCGAGCTTATTTACCCTATGAACGCAGAAACGCAGGCAGCGCATCAGACGCTTATCGACTGGCTGGAGGAAAGCGGGGGTAGGGGGTTTGCCTTGGAGGCCCTGGCGGCTGACTACATCGGGCTAGCCCCTGGGCACATTGAGAAAGCCGCCATGGTTGGCTTGCTTCGCTTAAGATATCGCCCAAAAACTGGCAAAACTGCCAGATGGTGGGCGATTGAGCGGGAGAGCACCGAGGCCATAGTCGGTGTGATAGATAACATCTGCACGCGTCGAGAAACCATGGGTGTTCATATCAAGGCTTTTCAAGGCTCTTAAAGGGTTATCAAGGCGTATCAAAGAACCTATGTGTTCATATCAAGGCTTATCAAAGGGCCTACGTACAGCTGCGCACTGCTACGCAATGCGCGTCTCGCATACGAACTGACTGAGAGACGAAGAATGAAATCACTGCTGCACTACTACGCCTGCATCAAAGATACGCAGAAAGAAGCGAAACCTACGGCGATTAAACTACCTGGTGTGAGGCTGCAGGGTGGGTGCGTATTGTATTTCTTCCCTGATATCAAACGGTGCTGAATGCCTCGGATTTATTTCCGAGTCTTGGCCCTCGCCATCAGTTCGCGCGCCTTCTTGGCCCTGTTGGCTAGAGCTATCTCCCGTGCGCCCTTGTGAACCTGTGCGCCCCAGCCCTTCCTCACTGATGGCTGAGCCCCGTAGTCCTTCGCTATGGCCTTCCAGCGCTCGCAGATGGCTATCTCGCCTTGGTAGTCCTTCGCCTTGCGGCACAGGATCGCGACGCGCTCGAAGTAGTACGGCGCTGCACACATGCGTTCCCCGGCCGGCTGCTTCCAGTAGTTCGATTCCTGAGCATCGCAACAGGCCAGCATGGTCGCTAGATCGTGTTTCCCTTGGTCGGCCAATTCGTGCGTGGGCACGCCGCCGAAGGTCGCGGATACCCCTAGCAGATCCTCAACGCGCACCGTTGCCGTCTCTGGCTTGGGCTTCTTGATCATGCTGCGGATTCGGTCGAATAGAGACATAGCCACTCCCTGGAACCTGAGAAAACCTGACATTCGGATCAGTAGTCTTCGGTCTAATGGGGCTAGTCTACAGCGCGCCAAATTCTGGACAGGCTCTAGACAGAATCTTTGACAGGCATTTGACGAAACCTAAGACAGGCATGAGACAGAATCGGCTAGGGGAGCGCGTTCTATGCCGCTTGGCGCGCTGTTTCTGGCTGACTGCGCCAATGTCTTCGTCAAGAAAACCCAAGCCTAACCGGATGGGTTTTGCGACCTGTACGCGCGCTTTTCGGCACCCTGGCCTGATTCGCGAAACCAACCCCATGCAAGCGGGTTTCTTGAGTCCCTAAAGTGGCTCAAGTGGCGTTTGGGGAAACAATCCCATGAAGGGGTTTTCGGAGTCCCTAAAGGCGCCCGCAATCGGCATTCGCGAAACACCCCATGCAATCCAATCCCCCCGTTTGCGGAACGACCCCATGCAATCCCCTGGGTGCGAGTTTTCCGCGGTCCAGTTTGTGGGTTTTCCGCATGCTGGATTGCTGGTTTTCCGCACCCTGGCCGGGCGCCTTCCATGGTGGTGCCAACGCCACGCCGTGGCATTCCCGCCACACTGCCCACTGAGACCATATCGTCTCACTGAGACAGCTCGGCCGATGCCTAACGTTGCCACCGTTACCGCCCGGTTAGACAACCGTTAACGCAGCGTTATTGGCGGCGTATCACTACGGGTGGTCTTCTTTTTGTGCAACGAGGTCGCAGGCCTAGGCCCTGATTTTACTGGGCTCATTCGTCCCGTTTCGTGCCGTTTTGTGTATCACCTGAGGCACACACAAAAACTACTGTACATAAAGCCAGAAAAGGCCTAATTAGGGTTTGTGAGGCTCCGTTTGTGGGTGGTAGCACCTGGTGAATGGGGCGAGGCACGCAACTTGAGGTTATGAGCATGCAAACCAAAACCAGAGGCCATCAGATCCGCCCGACCAAGTCGGAAGTGGCTAACGCCTGGGTACGGCTGCGCACCGCTGCCGATCAGGGCGACATCCAAGCCGCCGCTTTGCTTGTTGCTCTCTCGGAAAACAGACCCATTCTCCCGGCCCTGGAGGCTCGCCAGTGACTGAATCGACCAACTTCGACCCCAACGCCCTGGAGGTTCTGCAGGGCAATCACCGAATCTTGCTGGCTAGCTGGCGTTTCCCGCGTGACGGCAACTTTGCCCCGCTGTGGAATGCGGCGAATAGCTCGCGCGGCACGCTGTCGCTGCTGCTCAAGAAGCTGGACGCGATCAAGGCAGATGCCCGCCTTTCTGAAGCCGCCCAAAGCGAGGACAGCAAGGCCGCCGCAGTTGCCGCCCTGGAAGACCTGGGCCAGAGCCAACGCGCTTTGCTGAGCGCTGCAAACCGCTTCAATGCCGAGTTCATGAGGCTGGCGGCAGTCACTCCATACGGCGGCGCCACTGCGGCGGCCGATGCGGTGATCGACTGCGAAATCGCCCGCCATTTCCGCACCCTCACCGGCGATGATCGCGGCAAGTTCATCAGCCGCATGATTTCCGGGGAGTATGAGCGCGAGATAGACGCCGCGCTGCGTCTCCCGGCCTCCCTGTTCGGCCTGAACGAAGAGACCCGTATCGCGGTAGGCAACTCTGCGTTGCAGCGTAAAAACCCCGGTGCTGTGGCCGAGTTTCGCGAGCTGAGCGAAGGGGTCAACCTGGCTCA
>MDSZ01104152.1_pt1 | contig 35645 bp, 29 predicted proteins | sample 811201 | NCBI WGS metagenome assembly MDSZ01 (sample SAMN05326647, study PRJNA326480) | marine metagenome | isolation source: seawater | place: Indian Ocean: North | collected 2010
AGAGCATTATTGGCATTTCCGAAGGTACCGCTCTCTGTAGCGTTGTAGGAACCGGTCCAGATCCATTCGCCATCAAACACTGCAAATTTATTGTGCATGTCCTTGTAGATATAAACGCTTCCGGCTGAATCAGAAAGAACTGCTACACCAGCGTCTAACAATTCCTGAACCTCGGGGAGATAGGCATCATCGGTGATAAGTCTTACCTCTGTTCCGCTGTTGTGTGCAACTAGAATGGCCCCAATAATGGTATCGCTGTCGATTTCATAGAAACAGAGGTCCACGGTTTGCTCGGCGGTGAGAATCTGTTCTGCAAGTTTTAGGTCAAGGCGGTCTCCGCCAACTTCACCGGCTGTCTTGTTAAAGAATACAAACCATTCGGCTTCTTCTTCACCTGTTGGGAGGAGGAGCAGATCGCATTGTGATATAAAAAACAGTGTGCCGACAATCGCCAGAAGAAATATCAGACGGTTTACGCCGACTAAAATTTTACTCATGCAATCGTAGATATGACTTATAGCCCATGCAGACAGATGCCACAAGAAGATAGCGAACGAAGAGATTACTCATGGGGAAAGGGACAAACTTCAGCTTGAGTTTAGCGATGCAGATATTAAAATTATGTATAAGCAACAGCCCAATTATTCGCTTCCATGAGAACTGTTTAGTAGATACGAAATCTACTCCTGTAAACGGCGCCAGCTCAGGGAACTCCTTAAGAATGATAGGTAGGTTCTTTTCCCCGAATTCCCGGTAATTATCAAGAGCCTCATCCAGTGTCTTCAGCTTGTGCATCCTAACTTCAGTTTCAGGCGCATAAAAAAGGTTATCCGGATAGTTCCGCCAAAGACGGTAGGCGTATTCGAGGTCAATGCCGTATCCCGGCAAATTTTCATTGAACAGTCCTGTCTTTTCCACGGCTTCTTTCCTGATTGAAGTGCAAGTCATGATGAAATACCTGAAAGGGAGCGGTTTACCTTCGGGCGCCAGCTTTGCTCCCCGCTTCCCTTCAAAGAGATAGCGGTGGTACTTATCCTTCAAATCTGTAGAGTGTGGAAGGAGGTTGGAAAGAACTCCAACGGTTTGGTTGTCATCGTAGCGGTTGACATGTTTGGAAACGAAATCCGTTGGCACTTCAATGTCGCAGTCCGTGAAAATTAGCACGTCTCCCGTAGCGGCTTTTACTCCTGAGTTACGAGTGGCCGTTCTCCCACGATTTTCTTCGTGACGAATCACTCGGCATTTTTCCTGCCATTCCGGATTCTCCAAATGCTCAGATGTTCCGTCTGTGGAGGCGTCGTCCACCAGGATGATCTCCAGCTGTTCGGCGGGATAGTCCTGATTCAGCAACGGCGGAATCGTAACGGGGAGGATGTCAGCTCCGTTGTAGATGGAGACGATGACAGAGACCTTCATTCTTCGCCTTTTAAAATGAGTTCGAACTGCCGCACGTTCTTTTCCCATGTAAACTGCTGAACGGCGTTTCGACCTGCTTCAGCCAGTTGAATGCGCAGTGCATCGTTATCCAGAAGTGTGCATATTGCTTCAGTCAATGCTTTCACATCACCTATGGGTTTCAGGAAACCTGTCTCACCGTCGGTGATGAATTCTTGTACACCTTCATTGGCCGCTGCCACAACAGCGCAGCCGCACGCCATCGCTTCCATTGGTGGAAGTCCCCAACCTTCCTGGTGGCTGGTGTGCAGGAAGACAGATGTAGAATTGTATATTTTCTTCAATTGAGAAGCATCTGATCGAATTCTTAACTCTATCCAGTCAGGTATGGTTACAGACGGTTTCCGGGCAGCAAAGATGACAGCTTTCAGCTCGGGATGAATCTCCTTTACACTTTGTAAAATCTTGATCCCTTCATTGCCTCCTTTTATAGGAAGTCTATGATAGAGCATTGTGATTCGTGGAGATCGAGATTCGATAGGATTTTCAGTTGAGAACTCTGCGGGATCGAGTGCGATGGGGACTGGACCGTAAGCTGTTTCACCCATCTCCACTGCTGCTTTCTTCAGCCAGTTGGCAATAACTATTTTTTTCAACGGAAGCGTCCACGTGCTTTTAATAAGTTCAGCATTCCCGAGGTACGTCTCAAGATTCTGTATGTAGTAAAACTTCTCACCTTTTTCACGTGGTATTTCGTCAACCCAAAAGGCTGTCTGCCACGCAGTGGCCATAAGCACATCACCGTCGGGAATAAATTTTGGATCGGGGGCAGGGATTATTAGATGTTCTACACCGACGGGCGTTTCGTAATACGGCTGATCTTCTACACCGTGCCAACGGTCTCGGATGCGGATGGCTCCGGCTTTAATCAGATGGCGAAGGCGATACCCTTCACTTTTTGGGGAGATGATTGTTACTTCATGTCCAAGCTTTTGAAGTTCACTGGCGTAGCGGTAGATGATTTTCACTCCGCCCACTGGAATCTTGATCAGGCAGGGGAGGAGAAAGCTGATTTTCATTACGGAAGAGGTTGTTGAAGAATTTTGGCGTAACTGTCTGCTGTTTTTTGAGCAGTATGTTTCCAGAGGAAGTTATCCAGAACATGTTTTGCTAATCTGTCGTCAACCGGTTTACTCAGCGCTTCCTGAATTCCAGCAGAGATGGCAGTTTCGGAATAGGGGTCAACATACGTGGCGTAATCTCCGAAGTAGTCTTTGGTTCCGCCGTGAGGAGTTATTACGATCTTAGCGCCTGCCAAAGCGGCTTCCAATGCTGCGATGCCAGGCGTCTCAAACTTGGACGGCAGTGCAAACAGCTCACACGCGGCATAGGCCGAAGCCAATAGCGGATCGTCATGATCAAGACCGTCAATAATGGTGATATTGGGGTTCTTCTTAGCCTCAGCGAGACACTCTTCAGCTTCTTCCGAAGGGTGGACTTGGCCTATGATGACAGCTGGTCGATCAGATGATTTTAATGAACGGATGAAGGATAGGACATTTTTTCTGTCAGGTCCAATATGCCCCACATTCAGGATGAAATCCTGCATTCCATATCGTTCAACAAAGAGATCAGGAGTAGCATCAGCGAATCGCGATTCCACCCCGTTGGGGATTACAGTGATTTTTTCATCAGGAATTCCAAAACTGTCTCGTACCAATTCAGCTTCTTCAGATGTATTTGGAAGTATGTGTGTTGCCCAACTGCAGATGTCGTTCATAATGCTGGAAACTGACATGAATCCGCGTATTGCCTGACCGGCAGCTTTGGTTAATGTGACCGCCTTTCGGACAGTACCAGCTGACCTGCGGGTAAAGTAGATTGGACTTAGTACATACGGGATGTCGTGGCTATGCAGATATCCTGCCAGATCATACATGCCGTGATTGGCTCCGAAAAGATGAAAAAGGTCACTGTTAAGGATTTCATCCCTAGAGCCCCAAACATCCAAAAGGAGAACTGAAATTCCCATTTTCTCCAAATGTTTTTTTGTTTGGAGGATTTGTGTTTTCGGGCCTCCATGCCGAAGCATGACGGTGTGGTAGCTAGCGAGTGTTACGTCCATGGATTGAGTTTGGAACGAATATGATCGATACTGTTCGTTACCACTTTTCGGTTGATTCGATTTCGGATGGACATTGGGGTAGAAGCCGGAACTGATATTGGCTTCAGCCAGTTGAGATCATCAAGAGCAGTCTCATCGGTCATGGGAATTACAGCCTCACTTCCATCTCTGTTTTTTACCAAAAGTCGAGATCGATTCTCATTTCCACTACTTTGTATACTCAACTTTCCTGAAGAGATATCAGCACGCCATTTAATACTATCCCGAATTTCCCACCATTCAGCATAATCGCTTAATGTAACGTTGGTGATCTCTTTTTCTTGAATCTGCTTCATGAACCAATTTAGCACATCAAGATTGGCGGAGGAAGGATGATCGTAGATAAATATTGGTAGTCTGTGTGCTAAATTTGTATCCATGACTGTTGCAAAATAGTTTTTCATTTCTTCTTCATCGTGACGTGCATTTTTTAGACGTCCGGCGCTGATCGGATGGACCGGTAGTTGAAGAACAGTACTGAATCTGTCTCCCAGCCATGGGTAGAATGGGTAGTCGTCGTAAGCCAATCCAAATTCGGATGCGTATTTGAACCCCGAACTTTCAACTGCTTTAGCGAGAGAACAATTCCACTCGCCAAATGGAGCCGCAAACCCCGAGGGGGAGATATTTTCGTTCGCTAGAAGTGATTTCCCTTTTTTGATGTCTGTTTCGCTCTCATAAAAATCCTTAAATACTTTGTGCTGGTAGCAGTGAATCCCGATTTCCTGATTTTCCATCTTTGCGAACTGACTCAGCCGCTCAACGGCACTTCCGGTCTCCACAAACCAACTTGCTGCAATAGTGTGTTTTTGGCATAAGTCGTACAGATCAGCGATCTGTTTTTCATCAGCGAAATCGGTATCTATCCGCAGATTGAATAATGACAATTCTCCATCTGGGAACGGGTGCAGTGAGACAAAAGGAAGTTCACGTGCTCGAGAAAGAAATTCCAGACTGTACTGCACGATTTCACGGATAGTATGTTTTGAACATCGTGTAACTCTCTCAGTTGGGAGATGTCGTGAGGTTGAAGGGAATTGTCGTCGCAGAATATTACTATTCAGCACCAAGCCGATCAGACCGCCCGGTAGTATTACAGCTGTTCCCTTCCCTTCGTTCACGATCTGAACAAGATTCATCTCATCGTTAGCGAAAAGCTCATCTGCTTCTTCCGGCACTGTTAAAGAAGCGTCAGCAAATCCGGGGATCACATTGCTGAAAATTGATTCAGCTGTTGGTTGAATGTAGTCAACATAACGGCGTTGTGACTTAATACCGAAAAGCCATTCTGCTTCAGGCGTCTCCATCAACAGTGACCCGCCCGAGTGAATGAAGCTTAAGAGATTTTTCCGTAGATGGTCACTCCCCTTAGCTGTAACTATGATGGTTACAAAGTGATTATGGGAAATATCTTCAATAGATGATAAAGGTGAAAATGGAATTCCAATCTGGCCGGAAAGAAGCGACCATGGGGGTTGAACAGCAGTTATGCCTATGGTGAGTTTCATAAAATCGACTTCTTTATAAACTGCCAATCATCTCGATTGAATCCAATAGAAAAAAGGAGGGCAGGTAATGCAAGAACAACAATAGCGATAGAGACAATGAGTGGACTCAGATGCATTACCATTGCTCCACCAGTTAAGATGACCATAATTACCAGCATTGGAAAAAGTACAATTCTTTCTATACTGAATGGAATTTCATTTTGAAGATGACGAACCATGACTAGAAAAGCTATCAACTGAAATACCACTAAGGCTAGCGGAGCAACTAACTGAGAATCTCCTGGTAATGGAAGGAGTAAAATACCAGCAAAACCGATGGCGCCTATAATGAGAGATCGAGTGTAGAGTTTTTCTTTTTTCAGTGCTATAAGAGTGAAAGAAAGGGTGCTGCTGAGCAAAGTTAGTATAAAATAGATCACAAGAATGTCAAAAATAGGTACTGACGCACGGAATTCATTTCCGAACAGAAGGGGAAAGAGTCTGCTTCCTGAAATGATGAAGACTGTTCCAAGAAAGAAGCCGATTAGAGCGATGAACTTAATGGCTTGATAAAAGCGGCGGTGAAGAACTTCACGACCTTCCTCAACACTACGACTGATGATAGGGAAGAAGAGTGTGTAATAAACTCTATCCAGCATAAGGAACACCACGATAACTCGAAAAGCGATGCTGTAAAAACCGGCATCGGCAGATGACTCGAATATTGTCAAATAGATAATTGGGAACTGAAGTACAACTTGAGCAATCAGATTAGCAAAACCTAGGGGGACAGCTTCACGTATGAGTTTAATAGGTGTTGAATCGAGGGGTTTTGTATCAGGCGAGCTGGAGGAGATGTTTTGTGAGCGCAACCACAAAAAAAGTGCTTGAACTGCCACACCACAGCCCCAGGCGATGGGGACAAATAACATATCTTTGCTGGTTCCGACAAGCGCTAATACCATAACGAGATAAGTGGCCATGCCCAAAATTCTAGCAAGCGCCAGAGTGCCGATCTTACGGATTCCCTGGAAAAGCCAGTCGAGAGTCAGAGAAGCCGGGAGCAGTCCGATGAGATAGAATATGGCCACATCTCGCGAAACAGTATCTGCGATCAAAAACCACAGTAAGACAGAGCCCAAAAGAGCGACCGAGACCGACAGTAAAAATCGAGCTGAGCTTATTTTCATCCTCAGAGAACCGATATCGATTTTGCCTCCGGCGGCGGAACGCGTACCAAGGATCGGCAGCCCCAAATCCGAGCAGATGCTGCCGTACATAAGGATGGCAGTTCCCAGTGCGATGATGCCAACTCCTTCCGGACCGAGAGTCCGAGCCAAATATGTAATTGCCACCAGACCCAGGAGTTTGCTTCCTACTTCAGAGAGGGATAGAGCCGCTAGTTCAAAGGGAAGTCGTTTCACACCTCGGTTTCTCCTTCGATGGCTTTACGCAAGCCGGCAATTCGCCGCTCCACAGAGAACTCTTTGATTATTCGTTGTCGTGCGGTTTTACCGTCGCTTTCATCTTGCTGAAGTGCAGCGCTGAGAGCCTGTACCAAGGATTCGTTGTCGTTCGGAGGAACGATGGAACCCGTCTCTTCCATAAGTGTGGGAATTCCGCCCACATCCGTTCCCACTGGGATACATCCGCAAGACATGGCTTCCATGAGTGTATTTGGCATTCCTTCAGTCCGGCTCGGTTGACAATAAACTTTGGCGCTCTGATAATACTCAAGAAGTTCCGTCTCAGGGAGCAAAGAGACAATCTGCAAATTGTCGGGAATAGTTAATTCAGATTCTTTCAGCACGGATGGTTCAGTGCCCACTAGAGTAAAAGCTGTGTTCGGCATTTTGGATGCTGTTTCTACGAGAATATCAATGCCTTTTACTTTCAAGCGAGTTGAGTTATCGCAAGCGGCTACTGTGAGTATACCCTTTTTCTCGGTTGATGATGGTGACCAATAATCTGTATCCAGTCCTATTGGGAGGTAGCTGAGATTCGCACCGTCATACCTTGCAACCGTTTTTGCTTGGCTAATTATTGAAGGAGCCACAGCCAGAGCTAAGTCAGCTTTTCTGAGTGCATAGCGGAGGAGCGGTCTCCGCCAGCGGCTTAGCCAAATTCCGTAGTTTAATTCTTCATCAGCTGAAACATCAGCACCTCCGAGAATGAGTATTGTCCTTTTTCCGAATAATCGACCGAGAAAAACGAGCCAGGCGCTGTAAGTGGATGCGAACCAAGAGATTACCGCGTCTGCTGATAGGACTCCAGTAGTAATTTTGGAGATTGCGGTGAACCCTGAAGCCGTAGTGGATTTAGTATTCGTAAACGACGAGATGGCTTCTACATCACGCCTGATGAATGGCAAATTTAGCGATGAGAAAAGAAACACTTTACGGTTGCTTGAAGAGATTTGGCTCTTTTTCGGTCGTGTGATTTCTACCCCAAGAACAAGAAGAGTAAACAGAATTACTGCCCCTAATCGAACCCATACGGTTCCCCCAAGAAGTTGAGTGAACAGAACAGCTACCCCGGCTGAAACAACTATTCCCATGACTCGTCCCCATTGATAGGGCACCTTAAAGAACTGTCTGGAGATTAAGTAAGTAGTTACTGCCATGGTACCGTGCCCGGCGATAGTAGCCAATGCAGCACCAGTTATTCCATATAGAGGGATTAAAATGTAATTGAGAATAACATTTACCCCTGCCCCTGCAGCCGTTACTAGAGCGATGTAACCTGTCTTTTTGGCAAAGTAAATTCCGGGGAGAAAATTGAAGTAGGCTCCCTGAAATACATAAGCGATCAAGATGAAGGGAACGATACTCTCAGCAGAATAGTAATCTGAACCAATCAACGAGTAGCCAGAGATATTTATCCGGACAATCTCCGGTATGAACAGTGATATAGCCAGCCAAACGAAGAGAGCTATAGAAACATATATGGTAAAAATCCGTGAGAATAGCGGTTTCGATTCCGGCTTGTCTCCTTGCTTGAGGAAAAACGGTTGCCAGGCATAGTTAAAGGCAGTTGTGATAAGCAGCATGAAAATGCCCAGTTTATACCCGGCGCTGTAAATGCCCACGGAAGCTGCACCTTTGAGATGTTGAAGAATGACTCGATCAATCATCTCCATTGCGATGCTGGCAACACCCGCCGGGACGAACGGGAGACCAAACTTTATGAGGTTCTTCGCATCAATTGTGGAGAAACTGAAGCGGATCTCCGGCAGTGCGGTAAGAAATGATCCCACTGCAGTTACTGTTGATGCCGCAAGAACGCTTAGGAAAACACCATTAATTCCCATCTTCATAACAGCCACAAGATAGATGGAAAGTCCAAGAGTGGTTAATACGTTCAACATCCGTATGGTAGTAAATTGTCCGGCTCGGTTACGAAGCCGTAGAAATGCCATAGGAACAATGGCTATTGTATCGAGGAAGAGAATACCGGCACAGTAGACAAAAAGTTTTTCGTTTTCCAGAGAACCCACTAAAATTTGTGTAAGCGGACGGGAGAGAGAAGCTATCAGGAGTGAGAGAACTACGCTGGTAAAAACCGAAAGCCAAAAAGCAGTGGAAAACCGGTTCCGAAGTTTTGTAGGATCATCCGTTTCTCCAGCAAATCTCAAAAATGCTGAATCGATTCCGTAATGAAAGACAATATTCATGAATCCGAGAAAAACATAAACGAGGGCGACCATACCGTACTCCTCTACAGAAAGAACGTTGGTCAGTAAGGGGAGCAGGAGAAACGTCACCAAGCGGGCCAGGACATTTCCTGTACCGTAGATCATCGCCTGTTGTCCGAATGATTTTAGGGAGTTAGTCATCGTTTGTCACCGGAGATTACCCGGTGATTGTCGAGATAAAGCACGATATAGAAGTTTTTGACTGTTACGTCACTCTCCATCAGGAAGTTTCCGCTTAGGGAATTTAACGGGCGGCGAAGAGGGATACAAACATTGAGGTTTCTAGAGAAAGTGTTCGATAAAAAAGGTTTTTCGGTATAATGAGTAGAGAAAAATTCTTAATTTGAAGTGACCATAAAAACTATATTGTTTCAATGAGGAGAGTAACTGATGCAAGAAATAAGTAAGGTATCCGCCCGCGAAATTCTTGATTCTCGAGGGAATCCTACAGTAGAAGTAGATGTTCATCTTGCAGATGGTACTATTGGGCGAGCTGCTGTACCGTCAGGCGCATCGACCGGAACACACGAAGCTGTGGAACTGAGGGATGGTGACCAATCCCGGTTTCTCGGTAAAGGTGTTCTGAAAGCTGTAGCAAATGTGACCGACATTATTGGTCCGGCTGTAGCAGGAATGGATGCAGGAAATCAACGGGAACTAGACAAGGCGCTTATAGATCTGGACGGTACTGAGAACAAAGGAAATCTCGGCGCAAATTCTATTCTTGGTGTTTCAATGGCTCTTTGTCGAGCAGCAGCAGCAAGTTCTGACATTTCTCTTTTTCAGCATTTATCCGATGGAAAGGCTCATTTACTTCCTATTCCTATGATGAATATCCTTAACGGTGGTCAGCACGCAGATAACAATGTAGATATCCAGGAGTTCATGATTTTTCCGGTAGGAGCTCACAGTTTCTCTGAAGCGCTTCAGATGGGAACGGAGACGTTTCATCATCTAAAAACTGTACTAAAGTCCAAAGGTCTTAATACGTCCGTTGGGGATGAAGGCGGCTTTGCTCCTAACTTGCGATCAAACGAGGAAGCACTCGAAATTATCTTGGAAGCAGCAGGGAAGACAGGGTACTCTATAGGAAGCGATTTGGTTTTGGCACTTGATGTGGCCGCTAGCGAAATTCATAAGGATGGTACTTATTATCTTGAGTCGGAAGGAAAAGTGCTTACAGCCGATGAGTTGATTGACTATTATGCCGGTTTAGTGGAGAAGTATCCAATAGTCTCAATCGAGGATGGTTTGGGGGAAGATGACTGGGATGGTTGGCAGAAACTGAATAGTGCGCTTGGTAGTAAGATTCAGAACGTCGGGGACGATCTGACGGTAACCAACGGTGTGCGACTCCAACGAGCTATCGATGAAAAGGTAATGAATGCGATTCTTATCAAACTCAACCAAGTGGGGACGGTGTCCGAGACCATCGATACCATTCGACTAGCAAGTGAAAATGGTCTGGCATCTGTAGTTTCTCATCGTTCCGGCGAAACTGAAGACACTATCATTGCTGATTTCACTGTTGCCATGGGCGTTGGACAGATTAAGACAGGATCCGCTTCACGATCAGATCGCATCTGCAAGTATAATCAACTTCTGCGCATAGAAGAGGAATTGGGATCAGCTGCTAGATTTCCCGGGATGGAGGTTTTAGGTAAATCGTGAGGAATCGCCGGAGGAGAAATCGCGGTAGGAGGTTGAAGAAAAATTCAACCGGACGCAATATTGTTCCCAGATTGCTGCTGTTGGCCGGTGTAATTCTTATAATCATCTTCTTTTTTGGCGATCACGGAGTCTATCGCCTCTATGAAATGAAAAGCAGGAAAGAACAACTACTGGTTAGTATAAACCAGTTGAAGAATGAGCAAGAGGAATTGAAAGAAGAACAGAAAAAATTATTAACAGATACTACTCACATCGAAGATCTTGCTCGAGATTTATTTAGAATGGCACTGCCTAAAGAAAAAGTATTTAAAACGCTACCTAAGTCCAAAGATTAATATTAGGCTATACTAAAAACCCAACATAAAATATACTTGGTCACCCCCTAATTTAGACTGGAAAGCCATCTCTACATCCTTTGGGTCTTTAGTGAAAGTGTAGATTAACTCGGAATCCATTGACTGCCCAGGCTTAATTCTACCGATACTATTCTTGCTTTTCATAAATTCCAGATTCCCAGGTTTGCCTTTGCCATCCATTACGACAAAAAGCATCATTGCGCTCATATCAAAATCATTTTTTCCTGAATTTTTTACCTTTACCGAAATAGTAACGGTTTTAGCATTTTTCTTCGCACCGAGCAAGCTTATAGATGCGTTGCCTGTTGTTTGTGTGTCACCTATGGTGCCAGCTATTCGGCTTTCTTTTAGTGCTTCAGCCGAAATATAAAATTCGATAGTTGCTTTTATATATTTACCACTCTTGTCTTTACCTAGTTTAGTTATTTTTGCATCTTCATAGAGCTCACCAATTGACTCACCGCCGGGTTTTACATAAATATCTGCATCTTTGGAAATATTTGTGACTTGGGCAATTGCTGGCAAGCAGAATAAAAAGATGAAAAATGGAATAAGCAGATTAATTTTTCTACAGTCCATTTTTGTCTACTAGGTAAGCATCAAGATAAATATCCACTCTCCGATTTCTTGCCTTACCCTCTGCCGTATTGTTTGTATCAACAGGTCGGAATTCTCCGTAACCCAAAGCTGAGAACTTATCTTCTGTAATCCCGGCGTAATCCTTTAACAGTTTTACAATGTTCAGGGCGCGGGCACTAGAAAGCTCCCAATTATCTTTATATTTAGTCTGGAGTCTTTTTGGTAAAGGTACATTGTCTGTATGGCCTTCACATCGTATCTCAATAGCAAGCTCCTGATTACGTTTCTCAAGTGCCATCAGAAAGTTCTTGTAAGTAGAATCGTTATGCACACCGACAATAGGTGACATCTTGACAATAAATCCGATCTGCCCGATGAGGGGGTGGAAATCAGGCTTCAATTCTTCCTTTCCAGATCGAAATAGATCACCCCCAACACTGGCCATTGTTATTTTTACACCTTTAGTTACTCTATCCACAGATACATATGAGTTTCCCTTTAGCTGTTCATTTAATTCATTATGTGTTTGATCTAACAGCTTATTTATGATGCGGTCAATGTGTTTTTCTGCATCATTCATTATAACCAAAAGCATGATGAAAAAAGTAAGGAGTAGAGTGACCATGTCTCCATATGTAATAGCCCAGGCAGTGCTCTTTGCCTTAGCTTCGGTAAAGGAGACTTTTTCGACTGTGCGTGGCACGGATTACTCTTCTTCTAAACGTTCTCGCTGAGGTACAAATGTCATCAATTTCTCGCGAAGAATGATGGGATGATCTTTTGCATGGATACCGATGATACCTTCCACCATGATATCTTTCATCATCAACTCCTCTTCAGACTTACGCTTAAGCTTTCCGGCCATCGGGAGAAACAACAGATTCGAGAACAGGACACCATAAAAAGTTGTGATAAGAGCCAGTCCCATCCCTCCCAATAATTCTTCAAACTTTTTTGCCACATCAAAATCAACGGCTCCCATGCCACTGTCACCAGTACCACCAAAACCACTCATCATAATAATCAGACCCAGTACAGTACCCAAAAGACCGAAAGCCGGGGCGTATGCTCCCATATAAAGGAATATCTCCTGCCCGAGGTTGTGACGCCGGTCGATGTTGGACAACTCCAATTCGAGATAATTTCTCAGCCGGGAAGAATCTCTTTCATTAATTGCTAATTCTAAGCCGCTGCGTAAGAATTTATCATCAATATTACCCAGATCATTTTCGAGAGACATGATCCCGGTTTTTCGAGACTTCTCTGCCTTGTCAACCAGTTCGCTGATGACTCGTTGATGACTCAAATTACTCTTGCGGAATACTTGTCCCGTTAATTTTATAATTTTCAAAACATTTTTTATAGGGTAGTTTACAAGAGTAGCCGCAAATGTGCCGCCTAGGACAATAGCTATTGAGCCGGGATCTAGGAATGAGGAGATATCCCCTTGTTTCCCAAGGATAGCCAAGACAATTAAACCGAGTCCGATGATGAGTCCAAATGCTGTACTTAAATCCATCGTTTTCCTTTTCTTAAATTAGTAACTGAACGAATCGTGAAACTTAACTAGTTAATTCCTTACTGTCCAAGATGAAAGTAACCGGGCCATCGTTTGTGAGAGTAACATTCATCATTGCGCCAAATCTACCTGATTGAACGAGGATTTCTTTTTCTTGAAGTTTTCTAATGAAAACCTCATATAACTCTTTACCTTTTTCTGGTTTTGCTGCTTGAATAAAACTCGGTCGCCGTCCTTTTCGGGTATTCCCGCAGAGAGTAAATTGACTAACCACCAAAGCTGCACCCCCTATATCCTTTAGTGAGAAGTTCATTTTGTTATCTTCATCGCCAAAGATACGCATTTCAGTTGATTTGCGAACGAGATATTCTGCGTCTGTAACGTCGTCATTTTGAAATACCCCAAGAAGTATAAGGAGCCCTTTATCAATAGTTCCAGTAGTAGTGCCATCAATTATTACTGATGCTTGTGAAACTCGCTGTAGCAGGGCAATCATTAATTTGTCCAGACATTATCATTCCCGTAGAGGTCCTTGAGCTTTGCCAGGAAAGTGGTATTGGAAGATACTTTAAGTCGCTTGGAGAGTATGCGGTGATTGTGGCCCTCCTCATCGTGGATGTGGAATAATAAAGAGGAGTTTCCAGAATGTTTACTTGCGAGTGCATAGAGATTATCTACATCATCAACTCTCATTTTTTCTACTTCTATCAATACATTAACTGAATCGGTATTACCATGCTGTAGTTCTTCAAGAGATAGTATATCTTCAGCTATGATTTTGGGAGTATCATTTTCCATTCGAGTTGTAGGACGACCTTTGATAAAAACCAGCTGTTCTACTTCAATTAATGAACGATACTTCTTGAAGAGATCATGGAATACTAGAATGTCAGCTTTGCCGCCTAAACAATCAAGAGTGAAAAAGACCATCTGCTGATTTTTCTTATCAAAGTGATGTTTAACTTCATGAATCATACCACCCAGCTTTAAGATTTGTCCATGTTCATAGTCTTTGTTTTCGGTGAAATCATAGTTAGAAAAATTCTCCAATTCATCGGCGTATTTTAACAATGGATGCCCAGTAAGATAAAATCCCATAAGCTCTTTTTCACGACGAAGTTTCTCTGTTTCGCTCCAGTCAGATATATCTGGTAGGGAGGGTGTTTTATGTACGTGTGATATTCCAGAAGCTCCAGAGTCGAAAAGAGAACACTGCTCATCTTCCATCTCAACTTGAGTCTGTTGAGCGTATTTTAGGACTGTCTCGACAGCTTGGAACTTCTGGCCTCGAGTTCCTTCAAGAGAATCCATAGCCCCAGCGGCCACGAGACTCTCCAAAACTTTGCGATTGACCAGCCTGAGATCAAGAGGAACACAAAAATCGAATAGTGTGTTAAATGAACCATGCTCATTTCTGGCAGCTAAGATATTCTCCAACGCTTTAGTGCCAACATTCTTGATAGCATTAAGTCCAAAAGAAATGGTTTTTTTATCGAGAGGTTTAAAGATGATGTGAGATTCATTCACATCAGGAGGATGGACAATCAGCTTCAGTTTTCGACATTCATTGATAAGTGTGACAACTCTGGATGTACTGTTCATTTCACTTGTTAGATTGGCTGCCATGAATTCGGCAGGATGATGAGTTTTGAGGTAAGCAGTCTGATACGCTACATAAGCGTATGCAGTACTGTGACTTTTGTTGAATCCGTATTGAGCGAATTTTTCTACTAGCTTGTAAATTGATTCTGCTTTTTTCTGATTAATGTTATTATTTACTGCACCGTTGATAAACTCTTTCTTTTGTCCGGCCATGAGTGATTTTTGCTTCTTGCCCATAGCTCGCCTCATAATGTCAGCCTGAGCAAGTGAGAAACCGGCAATTTTGTTTGCAATCTGCATAACCTGTTCCTGATAAACGATGATCCCGTAGGTTTCCTTTAAGATGGGTTCTAAGTCAGGGTGATCATATTTGATTTTCTTTCGACCATGTTTTCGTTTGATGAACTCATCGATATTTTCCATGGGTCCAGGTCTGTACAAAGCGTTCATGGCAATTAGATCTTCAATACAAGTAGGCTTAAGTTTCTTAAGATAATCCCGCATACCTGAAGACTCAAATTGGAAGATTCCTACAGTGTTACCCTTGGCAAAAGTTTTGTAAGTTTTTTTGTTGTCAAGAGGAATTTTAGAGAGAGAGATCTTTTGGCCGTTTTCATTCAATAGAGACAAAGTTTGATCTATTACTGTTAGATTTCTAAGCCCCAGAAAATCCATTTTCAAAAGTCCCAAAGACTCCAGAGATTTCATGTCGTACTGGGACATGACATCTCCCTGGGAAGATTTGTAGAGAGGTATGTAATCCGTCAGTTCGCCGGGAGCTATCACCACTCCTGCGGCGTGAGTAGAGGCGTGTCGATTCATACCTTCCAACACTTTTGAAAAGTCCATCAACTCTTTATGAGGTTGATCCTGTTCTGCAACTTTACCCAAATCTTTGTTTATCTGAATCGAGTGATCCAGAGTTACTCCTGGTCCTCCGGGAATCATTTTGGCAATACGGTCCACATCACCATAATTCATACCTAGTACACGGCCTACATCCCGAACTACTTGTTTTGCTTTCAGCTTGCCAAATGTTATGATTTGTGTAACTGAATTGTCGCCATATCTTTGTCGGATATAGTCAATTACTTCTGGCCTTCGTTCGTAGCAGAAGTCGATATCGATATCAGGCATGGATATACGGTCTGGATTTAGAAATCGCTCGAAAAGGAGATCATGTTTGATTGGATCAATTGTTGTTATATCGAGGCAAAAGGCAACGAGACTCCCGGCGACAGAACCTCGACCGGGTCCAACTGGGATGCCATTTTTTTTGGCGTACCGGACAAAATCCATGACGATTAAAAAATAACCACCGAACCCCATTTTCTTGATTACATTCAGTTCATATCGCAACCGTTCTTCCAACTCGGGAGTTACAGTGCGATAACGTTTGTTTATTCCCATTTTACAGAGAGTCTCCAGATAAGCATCGGGATCATTCGACGGCTCACCATCTGGGATGGGGAAGCTGGGAAGCAAAGTCTCCCCGAGAGGTATGTTTAAATCACAGGAATCAGCAATTTTTCGGGTGTTTTCAATTGCTCCCGGGTAGTCTTTGAATAGCTTCCACATTTCATCCTGGGTTTTAAAGTAGAACTCAGGTGTAGCATAGCGCTGTCGATTGGGATCATCCCGGTCTTTTCCGGTTCCCAGACAAAAAAGTATGTCGTGTGCTTCCCAATGCTCTTTTCGAGCATAATGACAATCGTTGGTGGCTACCAGTGGTAGATTTAATTCTTTAGCAAGTTTGGATATCTCTTTCCTGGAAATATCTTCTTCATCAATTCCATGGTTCTGAAGCTCTAAATAAAATCTGTTCGGGAATATCTCAGCAAACTCCTGAGCTGTTTCTTTAGCCGCGTCAAGATTTCCTTTTACCGCAAATTCCTGGACTTCGCCTTTTAGGCAGCCGGATAGGCAGATGAGACCGTCACTGTATTTTCTCAACAGATCTTTGTCCACGCGAGGGCGGTAGTAGAATCCTTCGAGATAGCCGGTTGTGACTAGTTTGATGAGGTTTAGGTAACCCGTGTAGTTCTGTACTAGCAGAACGAGATGGTTATTTCCCCAGCCTCCATCTCGCTTAGGTGTTTTGTCTAACCGACTTCCCTGAGCGACATATATTTCACAGCCGATAATGGGTTTGACCCCTGTTTTTGTAGCTGCCTTATAGAATTCGATGGCTGAGAAAAGATTTCCATGTTCTGTCAGCCCTACTGTATCCATTTTGAGATCAGACATGGTGTCCGCCAATGTAGAGATAGTCTGTGCACCATCCAGTAAGCTATAGTCGGAATGATTGTGCAGGTGGACAAATTCTGATTGCATTTTTTGTTGTTATTTTATTGAGCTACGAGACCTAAAAAGATTAGCAGCAACACCATTAACCAAGGTAAACGGCTAAAAGCCCCGCAAAGATACACGCTTTTAAAATTTGTGCGATCCGTTTACAGTTCGTTATTGTTGGTGATTTCACGAGTATAAGTAACACATAAACGAGTGGAAATTCAATTCCGAAAATGAGAATTATAAAAAATTTTAATCCATAAAGACCGAGAAAATATGGGGCTAGAGCACCAGCACCGATTACAATTGTAAGAATAACAGCAAGAGTGGCAGATTTTTCCTCTCCCGCCAAGATGGGAAAAGTTCGAAGACCCGCAGATCGATCACCTTCCAGATCTGCAATATCCTTCACCAGTTCCCGCAGAAGTGTGAACCCGAAAGCCAGCAATGCCGGTACTATCAATCCCCAAGGGTTGTCGAAGGCAACCCCTGCGAAGATAAAGGCCAGTCCGAGGATGAGTGAGACGACTATATTTCCTATCAATGGCCACCCTTTGAACCAGAGACTGTAGGCAATCATGAGTGGAACGGTGATGAGGCTGACAATTATGAAAGCATCACGGTTGAGGAAAGCAGAAAGGGTAATTCCGGTAACAAATAGTAGAATTGTTGCGATTATAGCAGACTTTTTCGATATTTTTTCTTTGGGCAGTGGCCGGTTGGGGCGGTTAATTGTATCCGTCTCGAAGTCCATGTAGTCATTGAAAGCGTTGGCAGCAGCACTGAGAAAAACCACTACAAGGACTGTTTGCAAAATGATTAATGGATTTTCAAATTCGAGAATGGAAGCAGAGATGACAATTGATATGGCTCCGAGGAGAAGATTTAGTGGGCGAAAAAGTTGAAGGAGTCCTAAGAGCATTTATCTCAAACTATTATTGTGAGAACCCGATCATCTCCGTTGTAATCTTTAAACATTTTTAGATTTTTATATCCGGCACTAGTGAAAATTCGTTCCACTTGCTGAGGATGTTTGCCTCTACCTACTTCCAAGATCAAATATCCACCTTTCTTAACCAAACTCCGTCCTTTAGCAGCAAATCGACGATAAAATGTAAGACCGTCCGCACCATCGGTGAGAGCATGAAGCGGTTCATGATCACGGATTTCCAGTGGCAAGCCAGATATTTCATTCTGTGGGATGTAAGGTGGATTGCTGACCATTAGATCAAATTTATCCTCTAATTCTTCGCGAAAAATATCCAGTTTCTGAAACTTGATCTGTTTTGAAACCCCATTGACATCTCTGTTTTTTCGGGCTATCTCCAAGGTATCTCTATTATTGTCAATGGCTAAGATTTGAACAGAAGGACTATTTACCGCAAGAGATACAGCTATGCATCCGCTACCGGTGCCAATGTCAACAATGTTTTTTGTTTTTCCACTTTGCGCAAAGTCTATAGCGACTTCTACAAGGCGCTCGGTTTCAGGTCGTGGGATTAGAGTGTTGAAGTTAGTATAGAATGGAAGTCCGAAAAATTCAGTCCGTCCCGTAATATATTGGAGCGGTTCTCCTGCGAGTCGACGTTTGGCCCAGTTTTCAAGAGTTTTTCGCTGTTCTGGCGAAATTTCAGTTTCTGAGTTCATGTACAGTTCCATCCGTGAGCAACACAAGAGATCGCAGAGCAGCCATTCAATCTCTCGTTGAGGATTGTTGTTTCCTGCTTGCTGGAGATGATCTTCCCCCCAGTTAATCAGGCCCATGATCTGCTGGTTAAATATGCGGCTTGAAGAAATAATGGTCACGCTGCTTGCTTAAGCTGCTCCATCTGTTCTGCAATGCGAAGTTGCTCAATCAGCTCAGAGATGTCGCCATTCATGATGTTGTCTAATTTATAAAGTGTCAATTCAATACGATGATCCGTAACACGACCTTGGGGGAAATTGTAGGTTCGTATCTTGGCACTACGGTCACCAGTGGAAACCATGCTTTTACGAACCTCAGCTCTTTCACTCTGCTGTTTTTCTTCTTCCTGTGCTAGAAGTCTTGACCTCAAAACTTTCATGGCAGCCACACGGTTCTTATGCTGAGATTTCTCATCTTGACATGAGACCACAAGTCCGGTAGAAGTGTGAGTGATTCGCACTGCCGATTCCGTCTTGTTAACATGCTGCCCACCTGCACCGCTTGCGCGGAAGGTATCTATTCGAATGTCGTCGGGATTGATCTCCAGATCTATCTCCTCAGCCTCGGGCAGAATGGCAACAGTGGCTGCAGATGTATGAATTCGTCCACTGGATTCCGTTTCAGGAACACGCTGAACACGGTGGACGCCACCTTCAAATTTCATTTCACCGAAAGCTCCGTCACCCTTAACTGCGAAGATAACTTCCTTCAATCCGCCCGATCCTGTTGGGCTGCTGCTAAGAGTTTCAGTCGTCCATCCTTTTCTTTCTGCGTAATGGGAATACATTCGATAAAGATCTGCTGAAAAGAGAGCAGCTTCTTCACCACCGGTTCCGGCACGAATTTCTATAATTGTGTTCTTACTATCTCGTTGATCCTTGGGAAGCAGAAGTAGTTTCAACTCATTCTCCTGCTGCTCTTGCTGACTTATGAGGTCGTCAAACTCTTCTTTGACTATAGCTTTTAAATCAGGATCATCTCCGTCTAAAATAGATCGATACTCTTCGATTTGTTCTATGAGTTTAATATATTCTCGTCCTCTTAACACCACTGATTCTAAGTCGTGGTGTTGTTTGGCGATTTCCCTAAATATGGCAGGATTTGAGATAATTTCTGGATCCGAAAGTTGATCGGTAAAATCGTCGTAAGTTTTGATTATTTCTTTAATTTTGTTCTGCATTATTTCATCACATAAGAAAAGCGGCTTCTCCTGTACTTTTGCTCAAGAGAAGCCGCCCAATTGATGTTGATAAAGTTACTGGTCTTCTGCTGTTTCCAGTTTATACTTCTTCCGGAATTTCTCGATTCGTCCTGCAGTGTCAACCAGTTTCTGTTTACCGGTAAAAAATGGGTGACAGGCAGAACATATTTCAACTCGCAGATCTCCGACAGTATTTCTTACCTGAAAATTGTTACCGCAAGCGCAAGTTACTGTACCTACTTTGTATTCAGGATGTATCTCTTTTTTCATGATGTTTCCTTTAGTTTCATTAAACTTGTCTCTATTCTGTTCAGTCCTTCTAAAAATGTCTTTTCGTCCGTTGCGTAAGAGAGACGGATATGTCCTTCGCATCCGAACCCGGCTCCAGCTACAGTAGTAGTCTTTGCCATGTCCAAAATATAATCACTCAGATCGAAAGACGTGTCGATTTTCTTTCCATCAATTTCCATGCCAAGGAAGTGTGTAACATTTGGAAAAGTGTAGAAAGCACCGCCAGGAGTTTGGCATGAAATCCCCGCTATATCATTAATTCGATTGAGCATTTTATTTCTTCGATTTAGGAACGCATCTTTCATCATTTTTACTTCTGATTGATCTCCGGTAAGTGCCTCAACAGAAGCAATCTGACCGATGGAGTTGGCGCAGGATGTTGCTTGGCCCTGAATTTTACTCATGGCTTTAATGATGGTGATATCACCGGCAGCATAGCCGATGCGCCAGCCGGTCATGGCATATGTTTTAGATAGGCTCTGTATTGTTATAACATTTGCACCCGCATCATTTAGTGTTTCAGTACTCTGGAATTCATTATCATAAACGAGCTGTTCATAACATTCGTCTGATATGACAACCCAATTGTATTGTGCAGCATAACTCAAAAGTCGTCGTATAGTTTCATTATCCCACACAGCTCCAGTGGGATTAGATGGAGAATTGATGATCATCAGTTTTATTCGTGGATTAATCTGTTTTTCTAATTGATCAAAATCAGGTGTAAAGTTCTTCTCAGAAAATGTAGGAATGACTACAGGTTCTCCGTCGGCCAACCGTATGAACTCTGGGAAAGAGACCCAATAAGGTGAGAATATAATCGCCTGATCACCGGGGTTCAGGATTGCCTGGCAACAGGTACTCAATGAATGTTTTGCTCCATTGGAAACTATAATTTGATCGGGGTTATAGGATAGGGAGTTATCTCTATGTAACTTTTCACAAATAGCTTCTCGAAGGACAAAGAGTCCCGAGCCCGGGGTATATTTTGTAAATCCATCGTCCATAGCTTTCTTTGCAGCAGCTATGATATTATCTGGGGTATTGAAGTCTGGTTCGCCTACTCCAAGATCAATAACATCGACTCCTTGCGAGCGTAATTCTGCTGCTCGTGAAGTCATTTGAAGAGTAAACGACGGTAGAATCTTATCTACTTTATTGGATATCATAGAAATCAGTTATTTGTGCTACCGATCAATGTTTCCGATTGTGGTACTTAAGAGCATTGTAATTAGGCTCATTCGAAATCCCAGATGAAGAACGGTTCTTCTTTTTTATAATTTTATTATAGTTAGGCTTATCTGGCTTCTTCGGCGGTGACGACTTTTTCTTTTTAGGTTCTGTTCTCCGATGACTTTTCGGTACATCTTCCGGGTCCACTCCTTCAATCTTCCATTCCTCAGGAGGTTTATCGGCAACTTGAGGACTACTTTTGTCCTTAAGTTCAGAAATATTGAATGAGAAATCTGATGGATTGAAATGACTGAAAAAGACTCCGTATCCTTTGGTAATACAGTTGCCGACGCCAAGAAAATTTGGCAGCATGAAGTTTGTTTGAAAATCACCTTCGAAAGCACCCATCTGACCATCATCTACTATTTTAGGATAAAACGACTCCAGATGAAGCTGTGTATAGATTTTGGTATCTAATTCGAGCCCCATCTCTCTTGCGAGAAATACGATGTTGTGACTAAGGAGTCGAGTAAGAAACTTTAGACGTTCATCTCCAAATAGCTGTTTGTATTTTAATAGGTTGGCTTCATTTAGAGCGATCCATGGAGTAAGGAATTTGTATCGCAGCATACGATTGGTTGGCATAAACCGGTCATTTTCTTTTTCAACATCTGCACCTAGAACATCAAAAGTGATATTGCCAAAGTCCATTGTTCCCAACTTGTCCACTATAGAAAGTATTGGATCTACTCCTTCAGAAATTCCAACCATATAGATCTGCTCATTGAGGATTTTAACCTGAACTCTCGGATAGAGAAATTGGTCGCGGTAACTCCCATTTATGAGAGGTACTATTGGTTCGTCAGGTAATGCCTTCATGATAACACCCTTGACTTGATAAGGGGTCTTCCTGACGGGTTTATCTGTAACTAATCTGACAACGACAGATTTTATATCATATTTTTTATCGGACATAAATAATTTTGCTCCTTAATTAATATACAGTCAAAAAAAATTAAAGATAAATATTAATGGCTCATAGTGTCTAAAAACTCCTTATTCTTGGAGGTACGTCTCATCCTATCTAACAAAAATTCCATCGCCTCAATAGGGGTCATTTCATTAAGAAGTTTCCTCAGAATCCAGATTCTTGCAAGTTCTTTTTTCTTTAGGAGAAGTTCTTCTTTTCTCGTTCCGGAACGGATAAGATCGAATGATGGGTAAATTCTTCTATCACTGAGTCGTCGATCAAGTACCAGTTCCATATTGCCAGTCCCCTTAAATTCTTCGAAAATTACATCATCCATCCTGCTGCCAGTATCAATCAGCGCAGTGGCAATGATTGTCAGGCTGCCGCCCTCCTCGATGTTTCGTGCAGCGCCAAAAAACCTCTTTGGCTTATGAAGTGCATTTGCATCAATTCCACCTGATAGTATTTTACCACTATGCGGAGCAATTGCATTGTGTGCCCGTGCCAAGCGAGTAATACTATCTAGAAGGATTACTACATCGTCACCAAATTCGACCATTCTCTTAGCTTTTTCCAGAACCATATTGGCTACCTGTACATGACGTTCAGGTGGTTCGTCAAACGTAGAACTAATGACTTCAGCTTGCACATGGCGCTTCATATCTGTGACTTCTTCTGGCCTTTCATCGATGAGTAAAACAATCAGCTTGATTTCCGGGTGGTTCGCCGTCATTGAATTGGCGACCTTCTGTAGAAGTATCGTTTTACCTGTTTTAGGTTGGGCTACTATAACTCCACGCTGGCCTTTCCCGATAGGTGACATTAGATCGAGAATCCGCATGGAAAATCCCTTAGGTTCCATTTCAAGATTTATCTTTTCTTCTGGATAAAGTGGTGTCAGGTTGTCGAAGAGAATGATATTTTTACTTTTATCAGAAATGTCACCATTGACAGCTTCCACTTTTAAAAGGGCATAAAATCGTTCATTTGACTTTGGGGGTCTGATTTGACCTGAGACCAAATTGCCGGTCTTAAGACGGAATCTTTTAATCTGTGAAGGAGATACATAAATGTCATCAGGTCCGGGGAGATAGTTATAATCTGATGACCTGAGGAAGCCATATCCTTCATTCATCACCTCCAGTACCCCCTTGGTGAAAAGTATTCCTTCTTTTTTTGCACTCGCCTCGACTATTTTCAGAATTAAGTCTTGTTTTTTAAGCCCAGAATAGCCCGAGATGGACATCTCCTGTGCGAGAGTTGTCAGCTCACTTATTTTTTGGCTTTGTAATTCGTTTATATCCATAATATTAACTCACTTTAGTTGAAAATTAGCTTGGGTAAAGTAGTTCGGGTCGAAGAAAACAGTTTTAATTAATAGTTGCCGCTATCGGCTCGTAAAGCAGAATATATACTAAATTATCCCATTGTCAAAGGGAAAATCAAATATATTGTACACCGTTTCTGCTATGAAATGTGTACCAAATATGAGCCTAATTTCATTGTCAGCAGTTTTTTGTTTAAACTCCGTGATTGCTTCAGCTATAGAATGGTTTGATACAGAGTTAATTCCGAATTTTCGAAATTCTTCACTAAGGTTGTTCGCTATCCAGAAATCTTCACGATCTATTGAGGTAGTAATGATTTCTTTGCAATAGGTTTTGAGAATTTCCGCTACTGGCGTCACATCTTTCGTTTTTTTTAGAGCGCAAAGGGCATTGATATTATAATCGGGGAAAAGCTCTCTTAATGTCATAAGAGTAGCCTTAAGTCCATGGGCATTATGAGCAACGTCATAAAATACCGGCGGATTATCCAGAAGTTTTTGGAGGCGCCCTGGCCAGCGAATATTTTTTAATGCACTACTTATAATTTTAGTCGTTATTTCCGGAAAAAGAGTTTTAACGGCAGTAATAGCTGTTTGAGTATTTATAATTTGATGCCTGCCAACAAGTGAGATTTTCATTTTACATCCGTCGTAAGAAAAGGAAGTATCACTTTCTTTTAAGCTGATATCCATCATTTCTACTTTTTTCTGAGTAGTGAAAACGTCTGCAGTTTGTACTCTGGCTTCTTCTTCGACGATCTTAGCAACTTCAGGAAGTTGATCCGCCACGACTACCGGGACGTTTTTCTTAATAATACCACATTTTTCACGTGTAATTGAAGTTAGATCATGTCCAAGAAACTCCATGTGATCGAAGTGTATGGGTGTAATAACAGATAGAACACTTTTGGAAACATTTGTGGAATCCAGCCGTCCTCCCAATCCTACTTCAATGACAGCAATATCTACTTTTTCCTGAGCGAAGAAAGAAAAGGCTAAAGCTGTAGTTGTCTCAAAAAATGTTGATTCCAGAATATCGATATCTGGCCGAAAACGATTTAGAAAAGAGGTAATATTTTCATCACTTATTGGTATACCGTTGATTCTAATTCGTTCATTAAAGCAGATGAGATGAGGTGATGTATATAGCCCAACTTTATTCCCTTCTTGGTGCAAGATGGATGCAATAATGGCAGCTGTAGATCCTTTGCCGTTCGTTCCTGCAATGTGAATAACCGGCAGATCATAATGGGGGTTACCACACCTAGAAAGGAGCGCCTCAGTTCGGTGCAGACCAATTTTGATACCTCTTCGACGAAGCTGAAAAATATAATCGAGTGTGGAGGAGGATAGCATATAAAGTGATTTAGTACTTAGCTTTTACCAGTCAAGATGAACAAGGGATACATCGAGAAGAGCTTCTCCTAGAAACCGCCGTCCTAGTTCTTCAAACTTTTGCGGCATATCTGTCACATAACAGGTAAGAGCACCATCTTTTTCTCTATTCGCCTCGTTGTCCTTATCGTGTAATAGTTTTGCCACCGCTTCAGATACCGCTTCGGAAGAATCTATCAACTGAACACCCGGGTTAAGTACAGATTGAATGGTTTTCTTTAACAAAGGGTAGTGGGTACAACCAAGGATTACGGTATCCACATTGTTTGAATTAAAATAATTGAGGTAGGTTTCTGCTATCATTCGGGGGACATCACCTGTTGTCCAACCTTCTTCGGCGAGTGGTACAAACAGAGGGCATGCTTGGTCAGAAGTAATCAGATTCGAGTTTAAATTGCGAATTCTTGAACTATAGGCACCAGATGATATGGTTGAAATTGTGCCAATAACACCTATGACCCCAGATTTTGTTGCATTTACAGCTGCTTCAGCACCAGGTTCAATGACACCAATCATTGGAATATCAAAAGTTTGTTTAATAACCGGCAGAGCCAGGGCCGATGCTGTATTACACGCAACCACAATAAGCTTTACATTTTTATCAGATAAGAAACCTGTAATTTGTTTTGAGTAGTGAGTGACAGTCTCACTACTCTTTGTACCGTATGGAATGTGTGCAGTGTCCCCGAAATAAATAATATTTTCATTGGGCATTAAATCCTTTAGAGCTTTTACTACTGTTAACCCTCCAAGACCTGAATCGAAAACGCCTATAGGAAGCGAATTGGACAATGTTTTACTTATCCTTCCGCCTGAAGCACTCGCTCAGATTTATCTTTAAAGTTGCGGATTCCTCTGTAGATGGCCTCAGCAATGCTTTGGCGATACCCTGGTTTTCTGAGTTGCTTTTCTTCCTGTGGATTTGAGAGATAACCTACTTCGACAAGAATGTTAGGCATGGATGCTCCAACCAGAACATAGAACCCGGCCTGTTTGATGCCTCTGTCAGGTGATGGGATACTCTTCCTCAACTGAGTCTGCACGATATTTGCTAACTCTTCACTCTCTTTCATAAAAGCGTTTTGCATAAGTGAGGCGATTATGAAATTGTCCTCCATTAGATGTTCATATCGGTTTTCTTCTTCTTCTAATTTGATTGCGGCGTTTTCTCTCTCGGCTACCGCAGCTGCTTCACCCGTTTTACCGGGATTCAGGATATAGGTTTCAAATCCTTTGATTCGGCGACTTTTGTGTGCATTGGCATGTATGCTCACAAACAATTTCCCATTACTTTCATTGGCACTTTTAGTCCGCTTCCATAATGGTATAAATACATCTTCATCACGGGTGTAAATTATTTTTACATTAGTATGTTTCTCTAAGAGTCTACCCAGCCGTTTAGTAATGTCCAGAGTGACAAACTTCTCCTGCAGACCATATTTTCCTGTTGTCCCCCCATCTTTCCCGCCGTGACCAGCGTCCAACACAATTGTATCAATATACCAGTAATCCCGTGACCGCCTCATTTTTTCTTCACTCAGAATCAATGGCGAACGGAGAGTAAGGACAATTTCATTTGGCGCTGTATTCTGATGGATATCGTGAGATTCGATATTAGATCTAAGGCGGAAAGCAAGTTGGACAGTACGCCCTGTTTGATCCATTTGAGCTTCGAGTACTATACCCATTGGTTGAGTATTTTGGATGCTGACAGAATCTCCAACACCCCCAACAACCGTTAAATAAAACCAGCCGTTCTGCGCCGCCCATGCTGTCATTTTACCTTCATCGAATTGCCGTGTGGTCTGAATTCTTATGACGGTACCGTTGGATTTTTCTTCGATCTTAATACCGGTGACATTATTAGATAGAATCTCCACAACTATAACATTATGCAATTCATCGTAAGCTACGCCAGGAGCGGCATGACGATTAAAAATGTCTAGGAACATCTTCATTGGAAGGTAGATGTCCTCTTCAACCTGTATTGGATGGGTGGGCATCTGATACGCTTTATCATCTACCAATACGAACCCGCAATTGGCTGAGATTTTTATTCGGTGACCACCGAAATAGATAACCATTTTCCCACGATCAACGTTTTCATATATTCTTGAAGTAAGTGCCTCCCCGAGATCTTTAGCTGAGATAAAGGTTGCTCGACCCAAAATAATTGACTCGACCAAATGTTTTTTCTCTGGTTCGTTCGGGAAATAAACTGTAACTGAGTCAGCCTTTAAGCCGGCAGAAGAAAGAATGGTGATGAATAAGACAGACAAACTCAATCGTCGCATGACACTTAATTTATTCAGCATTATCATCAGAAAGCAATATCCATTTGAAATCCGCTCTTGACTTCAGGCTGAGACCATACTCCAGTATAGCGCGAAAATTCCCACGTACTCCTGACCCGAAAAGATATAGCAGCTCCGAAACGAGTCTCTATTTTTATAATTAAACCAACAGATTGTCCAGTTCCGTAAAACATTTGACTTCGCATCTCACCGGGTAGATTCACATCCCACACGTAAATCCGTGCATCGTAATCATCTATGACAAATCCTGCCCAATGCAGAAGAATTGTGTTTCCGTTCAAGCGGTGATGGAACTTAACTGAAATTCCGTAACCGTAGGCACTGTTATCTTCACTATTTGTCGCAGATTGGTCTGCTTGAAGCTGCATTTTCGTATTCTTGCTGAACTTATGAGTGGATTTTAGACGCCACGACTCCCTTCTGGTTCCAGCCGGGATAGGTTCACCCGGAAAGGCTGGAGTTTCACCATCTGACTTTTGCTCTTCTTTCCATCTTAGTGAGAAAAGATTCCCGCCTCGACTTAAATTTGTTGAAGCGCTCATTTCATATCCTCTTACTGGAGTTATCCCGCTGTCGCTCGATTTTCCCTGTTGAAAAATATCGCCGTAAGCTGCGAATATCCAATCCCCGCGCCGTAACCTGACAGCCTGATAGAACCCAAGTTCATTAAGCGTGCTGCTGCTCCATTCGCTGAACGGTTGGGATCGAGGACCTCCGAAACCGAGAGGGTAGTTTCGTGCAGCGCCTATCCATCTGATATTTTCGTCATTAACAAGAATACCGACGAGATAAGCCGGTGATGAAGTTAGAGCACCTGCCACTTCACCGAAGAACAAGGTCGAACCCACCGGCCATCGACTATAAAAGGAAGCGGCACTGGTGGTGGGTTCTAATTCCTCACCAAATCCGGCAGTTGACCATCTCCACATTGTGGCGACAATGCCAATTTCACCGCCATCGATGTTCTGTATTTCCCAATTGGCGGCAAGAAGTTGCTCTTCTGCGTTGTGTTTGCGACCCAGTGTGGTTTGACTGTCGTGATTTCCTGTGGTACTTATGCTGATGATTCCGGTGGAGTCAAAAGTAGCGTCTTGAGGTGCTGAGGAGAGGGAAGCGGTGAAACTACCCAAATTGGTTTCCGCTCTTACTGCTAATCCTCGGAGCCCCCAATATTCTGTAGCTGAGCGGAACGATCGAAGCCCGGATCCGCTTCGTGCCACGCTGGAAATATTACCTGTTGACTTAAGGGGACGGGCTGAACTGCCAAGTAAAAGTCCATAGCCGGCATAAATACGGTGATCGCCGGCAATAAGCTTCAAGTTTTGTCGCAGATCGAATGCAGCATGCCCGGATAGAAAATCTGCCAGAGACGGCTCGCCCGGATCGCGCTCCATTAGCAAACCGCCTGTGAATGCAGTTTGCTGAAAGCTTAATTGCGTTAGCACTCTTTGGTCATCACCTGAAAGAACCCATCGGTTTCGAAGTGAGCCGTTAAACGGTATCTGGGGAATGGAAGTTGCTATGATCGGCAACAGTAATTCTGCCGTTTGAGAAAGCCCGCCCATATCGATGATTTCCTGAACAGAAGTCACTTTTTTAAGATGCCCACTCCGACCCACGATCAATGCGATGTCCAGCGATGTCAGAAGTGGGACTGCTTCTAACTGGTCTCTTGTAAAATTATTTAAATCGAGAGGATTCCGCGAAAGTTCTTCCAGTAAAAACAGTTCGTCATCGCTCAAAACGCCACCTTCTTCATCCATAGCCACAGAAGATAGAACGTCGTCAATGGATTGAGAAAAGCCCATAGCGCTAAGGTAAACAAAGCTGCAAAGCAGCCATCTTGCTGCATGGATGAGTGGGTTGCCTGGGGTTGACATAACTTACCTTTTGTTTTTCAGGGGAAGCTTTTCGTCAATCTTGGAATGAGTTAACATAGACACTTATTTCTTCTTGGCGTACTCAGTATTCAAAGCATTGAACACAGGTTCAGGTATCAGGATAGTCCTTTAGCCAACCGTTCGTTCCATGACTCTTTGCCAGCAGCAGTAGGAACTTCCTCCATTGTTACACATTCTGGAACTGGACAAACAAGCTGACATAGGTTGCAGCCGATACATTCATCATCATCAACGAAGGGGATATGGGCTTCTGATTTATTTTTATCAGTGTGCATAACAGGGGGCATTATACTCGTGCGCGGGTTGATTCCGTGATCAGCTTTGCCGTGAAAAGCTGAGCATGGACCTTGGTGAGTATGTATGCACTGGTGGCCACCATCCAGACAGGCGATGTAGCATAGCTGGCAGCCGATGCAGGTCTTGGAGTTGATCTTGGCGTTGACACCGAAGTTAAGGTCGAGATCTCCCCATTCAACATAAGTCGACACCGCTCTTCCGATAAGGTCGTTAACCGATTTCATTCCCATCTCGTCCAAGTAGTTATTCAGTCCGTCGATCATGCCCTCTACAATCCGGTAGCCATAGTGCATGACAGCAGTGCATACTTGGACGGATGTGCTACCGAGGGCAAGGAATTCAGCCGCGTCGTACCAGTTGGAAATTCCACCTATACCGGAAATAGGTACAGTAATTCTCTCATCCCTAGCCAAGGTTCCCGCCATATGCAGGGCGACAGGCTTCACGGCTGGACCGCAGTAACCGCCTTGAGTTCCCTCAATTCCGACAGTAGGCTGTATAACCAGGTTCTTCAAATCGACGCCTATGATGGACTTGAGCGTGTTAATGAGAGAAATGGCGTCAGCTCCTCCCTCTACAGCGGCTATTCCCGGGTCCAGGATATTTGTTACATTTGGTGTCAGTTTGGCTATGACCGGTGTGGTGGCGAATTCTCTTGCCCATGATGTGATTTCTCTTAGCACATCCGGTTCTTGACCTACGGCACTTCCCATGCCGCGCTCACACATTCCGTGAGGACACCCGAAGTTGAGTTCCAATCCGTCCGCTCCGGTGTCTTCAGACCGTCTGATTATATCTTTCCATTCGTCTTTGGATTCAACCATAAGAGAGACCACTACTGCATTGTCGGGGTACCGCTTCTTGACTTCATAGATTTCCTTGAAATTGACTTCCAAAGGACGATCAGTGATCAGTTCGATATTATTTAGTCCCATGACTGGTGAGCCTGCATAGCCCACTGCTCCTAAGCGGGAAGAGACGTTGACTATGGGGTTGCCCACTGTTTTCCAGACAGCTCCGCCCCAGCCCATATCAAAAGCACGCATCACCTGTTCGCCGGAGTTGGATGGGGGACCAGAGGCTAGCCAAAATGGATTAGGACTTGTAATTCCACATATGTTGATGGATAGATCTGCCATTACCGACCTCCTGAGGTATCTTTTTGCTGTTGAATTCCATGGTTCGGTTTCGTCTCCATGCCCCAGCTCCTGAGCATAGCAAAGGCTGCTTCACGTCCGTCTTCTACAGCGTTTATGACTTCCTTACCTCCGTTAACACAGTCGCCGCCAGCGTAGATGTTGGGAAGGGAGGTTTCTCGAGTTATTGGATCAACAATCACTCTTCCGTTTTTATCCATTTTCATATCTGCTGAAAGATGAGAGACGTGTTCCTCTTGACCTATGGCTGCCACCACCCAATCGCAGGGAAATTCCCGGACTTGGTCCGTTGTGGTGGGTTCTGCCCTTAGTACGGTTACTCTATTATCATCAAGAATGATTTCCACAGGTCGGAGATTCTCGAACAGGCGTACACCATATTCCCTGGCACCGGTCATTTCGTGTTTGTACCCTCGCATCTCTTTTTCTGTTCGACGATAGACTATTTTGGATTCTCTCACACCTAACATAGCCAGTTCACGAGCGATGTCAATGGCCGTGTTCCCTCCTCCGATAACTACCACGGATCTTATTTTCTCTGGGATTTGGAAGTTCGGTTCGTTCTTGATTTTCTGTATCAGTTCAGTTGCACCCCAGACAGTCGTTCCATCTTCTACAGGGATACCCAGCTTTCGATCACTTCCAAGACCTATACCAATGAAGACGGCGTCGTAATCCCCTAATAGGCTATCCAATTGGAAGTCTCGACCAGCTTCAACGCTTGTTTTCAGTTCCACGCCGTAGCTTAATAGCCATTTAACCTCCTGAAGCCACTCTTCAGTCTGTAGTTTGTATGGAGCCACACCAGTAGTATTGAGACCTCCCGGCAGGTCACTTTTCTCGAAGATAACGGACTTGATACCTTCCATGGTCAGATAGGAAGCACATGCTAGAGATGCAGGCCCCGCGCCGATAAGTGCGACCTTTTTTCCGCAATCTTCTTTAGGTACGAACAGTTGTCGGCTGCCGCTCTGTTCAATTTCCAAAGCTTTCTGGACAACATAGCGTTGAAGCCGACCGATCTGAATTGGCTGGTGGTTCAAGTCATTATAGACACAGGCACCAACGCACAGCTCCTCAACGGGGCAGACACGCCCGGTGGACAGACCAAGCATATTCGCAGTAAGAATGGTTCTAGCGCTGCCTAACAGGTTGCCGCCAGCGATCTTTGTGATAAATGAGGGGATATCGATTTTCGCAGGGCATGCCTTAGTGCAGGGGGCGTCGTAGCAGTAGAGACAACGATTAGCTTCGAGGATCGCTTCCACTTGGGTATAGAGCGGCTTGGCATCGCCGAATTCTATCTCAAGTCTTTTGTTAGCCAGAATGTTTTTGGAAGGAACGCCGTTTGTCACAGCCATGAACTGCCTAAGCTTCTACATCTCCAAATGATTCATCGAGAATCCCAATGGCTTCTTCCACCTCATTCCTGGTGATATTCAGAGGCGGCGATATGCGCATGGTATTCGCGTAAAGTCCACCTCGTCCGATGAGGAGACCTCTCAACTTGGTTTCTTCCATGAGCTGGTCAGCCGCACCTGGGTTCGGGGTACGGTCTTTCTTTGTTTCATCCACCACCAGTTCGATGCCCTGCATCAGTCCCATTCCCCTGACATCACCTATGACTTTGGGATATTTCTCCTGGATCTTTTCCAACCCATTCCTGAGGACTTGTCCCATCTCCTCAGAATTTCTATCCAACTCATCCCGCTGGATAACATCGATGGTTGCATTTGCAGCGGTACAACTTACCGGATTTCCTCCAAAGGTGGAGATCGTATTTTTGGTGAGAGAGTTGGCGATATCGCTGGTGGTAACCACGGCGGCCAGAGGCATCCCGTTTGCAATTCCCTTGGCCATGGTCATCATGTCCGGCTGGACGTCGTACTGCTCTATCCCCCACATTTTCCCTGTGCGGCCAAAACCGGTCTGAACCTCATCAGAAATAAAAATGCCGCCGTGGCTGCGAACAATTTCAGCTACGATCTTGAAATACTCGGGCGGGGGAGTAATAAATCCGCCTACTCCTTGGATCGGTTCTACCAGAATCCCGGCTACTTGACCTGTTGTGGTAGTCTGAATCAACTCCTCCACATCTTCTGCGCAGGCTACCCCGCACTCCGGATAGGTGAGTTTCAAAGGGCATCGGTAGCAGTAAGGAGAGAGGGCATGTTTGATGGCGGAAACCTGGGTTGGCAGAGCTCTCCAGGATGCGTGAGCGGTAAGAGACTGAGCCAGAAGCGACCGTCCTGAGTAGCCGTGCCGAAGTGCAATCAGTTCGGATTTTCCGGTATAGAGTTGAGCCATCATGACGGCCGTCTCGTCCGCCTCCGTTCCAGAAGCGGTGAAGAAACATTTGTCAAGTTTTCCCGGCGCCAGCTTGGACAGTTTCTCAGCAAGCTCCACAATTGGCAAAGTGGGGTAGAGAGATGAGACGTGAGTCAAATTATTAATCTGGGCGATGACTTCCCGGTTTACGTCCTCATTGGCGTGTCCTACGGAGACCGTCAGAATTCCCCCAAAGAAATCGAGGTAGGAGTTCCCATCCATATCCTCAACCCGAGCACCTTTACCTCGAGCTACAGCAATGGATTCCTTATAATAATTCTTGACAGCGGGGAAGAGGTAATCCCGGTGTTTTCTTCTGATATCTTCACTCTTCATTAATTCAACTCCGTGGATTGACTAAGGATTGGTAAGCTGTTTGTAAGATTCGGGACGGCGGTCTCTAAAGAACTGCCATGTGGATCTCACTTCTTCAATCATATCGAGATCGATCTCCGCCACGACAAGCTCATCCTTATCTTGGGAAGCTTCTGCCACAATCTGACCACGGGGATCTACGAAGTAGGAGTTACCGTAGAATTCCCCAAGATCCCACGGCTTTTCGGTACCGACACGGTTTATGCACCCCATGAAGTAACCGTTAGCCACAGCGTGAGCCGGCTGTTCCAGCTTCCAGAGATATTGGGAAAGTCCCGCCACAGTAGCCGAAGGGTTATAGACAATTTCTGCACCGTTCAGCCCGAGTGCTCGAGCACCTTCCGGGAAATGGCGGTCGTAGCAGATGTAAACCCCCACTTTTGCATAAGCTGTCTCAAATACGGGATAACCGAGATTTCCCGGACGGAAGAAAAATTTCTCCCAGAATCCGGATGTGTGTGGGATGTGGTGCTTCCGGTATTTACCCAGATATTTGCCGTCTGCATCAATAACTGCTGCTGTATTGTATAATTCGCCCGGTTGTTCTTTTTCGTATATGGGAACCACCATAACCATCTGATATTTCTTAGCATATTCCTGCATCCGATCGATGGTGGGGCCTGGGATAGGTTCCGCTGAGGCATACCATTCCGCATCCTGGCCGGGGCAGAAGTAGGGAGTGCTGAAAATTTCCTGAAGACAAAGAATCTGAACGCCTTGCTCGCCCGCATCCTCAATGAAGGGGATGTGTTTCTGAACGGCTGCCTCTTTTATCTCATCAATCGTTCCGTCTCCCTCTGACATGGAGATACTCATCTGAATTAGACCCGATTTTACAATTCTTGCCATGATTTACTCCTCAATGAATTACTTAAAAATACCGGTTGAGTACTGCAGTTATTTTTAGTATGTTGATCAAAATACTTACGATTTATCCCGAATACAACCCTCGCTTCAAATATTGTCCATCGCCTTTCCTGCCCACGTATTCACAATTTTCCACAATAATCTTTCCCCGGGAAATAATCGACTCGGAAACGCCTGTTATCTCATAACCCTCATAAGCATTGTAGTCCACGTTCATATGGTGTGTCACGGGATTATTCACACTGATGGTCTCCTTCCGGTTGGGATCGAAAATAACGATATCGGCGTCGCTTCCCACGGCAATGGTACCCTTCTTAGGGAATAGACCAAACATTTTGGCAGCAGCTGTGGAGGTTATCTCAACAAATCTGTTGACTGAAATTCTGCCGCCAACCACCCCGCCGTTAAAGATAAGACTCATTCTGTTCTCGACTCCCGGGCCGCCATTGGGAATTTTTGAAAAGTCACCGATACCGAGTTCCTTTTGCTCTTTGAAGCAGAACGGACAGTGGTCGGTAGAGATGGACATAAGGTCACCCATCCGTATACCACGCCACAATTCGCCCTGATTCCATTTTTCCCGGAGTGGGGGTGTCATCACATACTTTGCGCCCTCGAACCCTTTCTGTTCGGTATGGGATTGATCGAGAAAAAGGTATTGTGGGCAGGTCTCCGCAAAAGCGCTCACACCTCTATCTCTGGCCAGTACCACCTGTTCCAGGGCGTCGGCTGAAGAGAGGTGCACGATGTAGACGGGCACATCCGCCACCTCCGCGATGGCAATGGATCGGTAAACACCCTCGGCTTCCATCCTCGTGGGACGTGTGAGACCGTGCCATTTGGGTTTGGTTTTTCCATCTGCAAGCGCACTTTTCACAATTTCGTCGATGACGATCCCGTTTTCTGCATGCATACAGATGACCGTTCCATCTTCTCCCGCCTTCCGCATAGCTCGAAAGAGAGTGCCATCGTCCGAATACAGCACTCCGGGATACGCCATAAAAAGTTTGTAAGAGGTAACGCCCTCGTCAGCTAATTTTCTCATTTCCGGTACACGTTCGTCTTCCAGATCGGTGATGATCATATGAAATCCGTAGTCAATGGCTGTTTTCCCCTCCGCCTTGGCGTGCCAGGCCTCCAGACCTTCAAGGGTGGAGTGTCCCTTTGTCTGGATGGCAAAATCAATTACCGTAGTTGTTCCTCCGTGAGCTGCAGCGAGAGTCCCAGTCTCAAAATCATCCGCTGATACCGTCCCGCCAAAAGGCATGTCAAAGTGTGTGTGGGGATCAATACCGCCGGGAATTACATACTTTCCTTCTGCGTTAAGTACCGTATCCGCCTCCATGGTGAGGTTTTCACCAATGACGGTTACCGTCTCATTTTCTACAAAAACATCGGCATGATAATCATCCACAGCTGTTATGACTCGACCGTTTTTTATGAGCAGTGACATTTTGTTATTCTCCTAACGCATGTGAAGCTTAATGGCTTTTGGCGCCCCAAGCAGTCAATCCTCGCTCTTCGTCGGTTCCCGGAACAGTGTTATCTAACAGGAGAGCAATAAAAGCTCCCACTGCCATGCCGGTATTGCCCAGGGTATTG
>MDSZ01191221.1_pt1 | contig 35642 bp, 49 predicted proteins | sample 811201 | NCBI WGS metagenome assembly MDSZ01 (sample SAMN05326647, study PRJNA326480) | marine metagenome | isolation source: seawater | place: Indian Ocean: North | collected 2010
TATCTGCAGGCATCAAAGAATCAGAGAGTGAGGCTGGAAGAAGCCCTACAGAGATAACTGCCGTCAAAAGCGCAATTAATAAGCTGGATAGTTTACAATTTATTAAAAAAATTGGAAAAGTCAGTACTGCGACCGATGACAACGCTTTGCTACTTAATGGAGACAGATATGTTGTTACAGCCGGAGCCGGGCAGGTAAAACATTTTCTTTCAACCATTATGCCGACATTTAAATTTGGTACTGAGTTTTCAATTATCAAATCAGTAGCCGTTTCATCAAATACCGATGCCGCATTAGGAATGATTAACTTAAAACGCAGCATACAAGATGCTGATCGTCCCGAAGGAACAGATGGTGAAGGTGATGTAATATTTGAAGTGCTACCTAGCACCTTAGGTTTACAGACAATTGGCTGTCCGTTCTATCGCCACATGCAGCAATATTTTTTCGACTACCAAACAAATACAACCATTGACAATGTATACATCGTTACAGGAGTTGAACACAGTCTGTCACCGGGAAGCTATGAGTCGAGTTTAAAGCTAGCCAAAGTAGATTTTTATGGTACTTTCGAAAATCTTTCCACCAAGCTATCTGATTTGCAGCACGCCGCGCAAGCAGCAATAGATGCGAATAAATAAATTATAAAAAGCGTCTGAGCGGTATATTATTACTACATGATAGTATTTACAAACAAATTATTTGGAACAGCAAATCACTTGATATATCGCGATGGTTATGAGTGGATTGATGATATCCCCACCGGTGCATTCGTTTATGACGGCATGCATAAATATTCAGTTTCAGAGTGGTTTAGTATCACAGGTAGTGCAGTGCCACTACTGGTCGACGAAAAATATAAAAAAATGGCTGATGAGCTAAATTTAGAAAACCCATGTTGGCACAAGCTTTTAGGCAGTGCATTTAAGAATAGTTTAAGATCTGTATCTGAATCAACAGCTAGAATGATTGAAAATTGTAGTTATAAAGATTATGAAAAAACTTGGCGTGAGTGTCAGGATTTTATGTGGTCTATGAAGCCCGTAAAAATAAACAGAGCAAGATACGCATCGTTAAAAGCGTTAAACGTTAACTTACCAGGATTCAATCCTGTCACCGGTTCCCTTGATCCTGTACTATATGATAGAAAAACAAAGACAGGGCGTCTGAGAGTAATCCAGGGTCCTTCGGTTTTAACAATAAAGTCTGAACATCGAAACATAATAAAAGGATGTCGGCAGATAGACTTTAAAAACATGGAGCCGAGATTGTTGTTGGCTTTTCTAGGTAAAGAGATAGAGGGTGACCTGTACAGCAAAATACAAAAAGATCTAAACCTGAAAGGTGATCGATCGTATGTAAAAGTATCAATTATTTCTTCTCTGTATGGTTCTCGTGTAGTACCTGAAATATCAAAATATTTTGCTATACCATTTTGGATAGAAGAGCTTGAAAAAGATATAAACGACGGTTGGATAAGAAATTACTTTGGTCGACCCATCAATGTCGAGAATGTAACTGGCCATCATCTTTTAGCTCTTTGGTTACAATCTTCGGCAGCTGATGCAGCACTATTGGCATTTAGCAAATTTTTCAAATCGCGTCCAGATTTGACTCCGCACTGGCTTATTCATGATGCATGCATATTTAGTGGCGATGGCGATATACCAGAATACTTATATATAAACGAAGATATAAAACTACCAATTGATTGTACGGTGATAAAATGACACTTCTTGATTTACTAGTTGAAAAAAGTTCGAAGAAAAAAGACGACTTACGAGTTGTCCCGGGCCCGGCAAGGGCACTATTAGCAGGTCGGCCAAGTAAAAACATTAAAGATTTAAAGCTGCGTGTTGCATCAGACCCAAGTGGACTGCTAGACGATTTAGGAATCGAACCCGGCTCCATAAGTGAAAACGACGATTCAATTTTATTTTTACATGAAGCGTTTGAGCAAATGATATCAAATGCAACAGGTAACGACAAAGCACGGCTACTGCAAGATTTATTTGATCAGCCGGAATTAGTTCAGTCTCGGCTTACTGGAAGAAAAGCAATTTTAATAAAGCTATCGGGTGAAGGCATCAGATTAGCGCAAGCTGATGCACGTCGTTTTTTGCGGACATACGCCTTCTGGTTTTCTTCTACGACAGAAGCACTTCAAATTACAAATAGCCAGCTAAATCTTAATCTTACTGTTAACGTAAAGTTCCAATACATAGAGGGTGAAAACGCTATCTTAGTATTTAAATCAAGAAGGGCGTGGACTAGCTTGTAAATAATATTACGTCGGGATATAATACAAATACATAAGGAGGTATTATGTCTGATATTGAAATATTACAAAAGAACTACGAAACATTTACAACAGTATTACAAAAACTTGAGAACAAAGGTTTAATCGATTTTGTTGAAGAACTTGGCGATGACTTGGTCATGTCTCCAGCCGCAGCCCAAAAAGACGAATATGGATGTTTTTCCGGTGGCATCATCGATATGGCACTTAAACTTTCGCAAAGCATGCGAAAATTAGATATGGTTGCCGGATACAATGCCGATGTTGAAAGCATTTATAAGGTTGCGTTTTTGAGAGCAATTGCAGAATGTGGCGATTCAAAAGAAAGAATGTTCGAACCACATGACTCAGATTGGCATATCGAGAAACTTGGTCTTTTATATAAAAGAAACCCAAAGTTAAACGGTACAACGTGGACAACAAGAGCAATTGAAATTGCAACAGTCAAACAAATCAACCTAACCAGTGAAGAAGTTATGGCACTACTAACGGCTGCCAATGAGCATCCATACAATGATTTGGCAAGATTATTAAAATCTGCAAATACTTTACTGGTTAAGTAGCATAATTATAACTGATAAACTGTAGTAAGATCAAGGAGAAACTAATGTTGCTAACAGAATCCAGTTTAAGAAGAATCATTCGCCGGGCATTGATTGAAGCTAAAGATCAAAACTCCGATGGAAAAAACGATTTTAGAGACGTCAAGATTGCTCGAATGAAAGCATCAGGAATGTCACAAAAACAAATTAAGGCAAAGTATGCTGATTTATATGAAGACGAAGAAGAGGTCGATTTAGAAGACGATGCTTTATTAGTTGAACCAGACATGACGTCTGAAGATGAGCGCAACCAAGAGGTTGATGAAATGTCAACATTGGCTGGTGGTTCAATCAGAGGTTTTCAAGCCCCTCTTGGTTACAACAACAAAAAAATGAAAGGCTATTAATTTTACATTCGTTGTTGTAACACATAGATTTATTCATGCCTTTCTGGCATAACACACAACTCATTACACACAGGAGAAAAAACAATGAGTAACAATCCATATTCATTACGCGCGGGTTTACTGAAACAAGCTGAAGGCATTCTTATGCAAAGATGGCAGACTGAAAACGATAGAGTCCGAGAATCTTTGCATTTAAAGCGAGATGCAGATCCATCTTTCAATATTGACACAGTTACTTTTCCAAAGTTTCCAACAACTGATGAAATTATTGCAGAAGCGGAAAAGCTATATAGTTTTGTCCAAAAGAAATAAATGTTTGTACATTTTGATTAATCGATGTAGATTAACAGTGTTGGCAACCTGCCGACAAAAATCAATAATAAAACATTTAAACATTTGGAGTAATAATCATGGCTATTGATTTTGATGCAATTCGCAAAAAACTAAACGCTCTTTCCGGCGCTAACTCGAAACGACGAGTAATGTGGCGACCACCAGAAGGAGAAACTGTCAACGTACGTATTATCGGATTTACAGATAATGACGGTAATCCTTTTAAGGAACGTTGGTTTTACTACAACATCGGCAATAATCCAGGTCTTCTTACTCCTCACCAATTTGGCAAGCCAGATCCTATTCAAGAGTTGATTCAAAACTTGAAATCAGAAGGCACCAAGGAATCTTATGAAATGGCTAAAAAGCTGTATCCTAAGATGCGTACATATGCTGCAGTTATTGTACGCGGAGAGGAAAGTGAAGGAGTTCGACTTTGGGCATTCGGTAAAACTGTTTATCAGTCATTACTAAATATCATGCTCGATCCGGATTATGGCGATATTACAGATATCCATGAAGGTCACGATATTAAGGTAACATGTACAAAGCAACCTGGAAAAATGTTTGCAATGACTGACGTAATGCCGAGACCAAAGGCAACCGCGTTAGGTACAAAAGATCAAATCAAAAGTTGGACTTCTGACATTCCAAACTTAGATGACATCTACAGCCTTAAAACATACGAGCAACTTGAAAACATTATTAACGCCTGGTTAAATGGCGACAATGAAGAAGATGGCGACGACGCTCCAACTCAACGAGAGCAAGTAAAAACCTCAACGCCACCTAAATCAAAAACTCGTGGGCCGACAAACAAGAGCTACGGAGATAATATCGATGATGCTTTTGCAGATCTTGATCAAGACCTAGGCTTCTAAGATCAAAGGCCATAGTGACCGCATGAAAGGGAGATTTATTCTCCCTTTCTTTGTAAATAGAGCTTTGTATGAGTAATATAGTTATACTAAAATTAGATTAAGGAGATTAGTTATGGCAAAAAAGAACAAGGAACAAGATTTTACTTCGGACCTTATTAAATCTTTGAATAAAGACCACGGCGCACGTGTTGCATACAATTTATCTGTTGATGATTCGCCAACGCATGTTGATCGATGGGTATCGACAGGTTGTCATCAGCTTGACTACATTGTTTCTGGTCGACCAAACGGTGGATTGCCAGTAGGTAGAATTGTTGAAATCTTTGGTCCACCATCAATTGGAAAATCACACATCGCAATACAAATTGCAAAACACACGCAGGAAATGGGCGGGATCGTAGTATATATTGATACTGAAAACGCAACATCAGTCGATAATTTGGCGTTGTTAGGAGTTGATATTTCGAAGAGATTCGTATACGTCGACACCCATTGTACGGAAGAGGTACTAAGCATTGCAGAAAAAACTATTGTGAAAGCAAAAGCACTGCAAAAAGATGTACCTATTACGATTATTTGGGACTCCGTTGCTGCTACATCACCAAAAGATGAGTTGTTAGGAGACTACGACAAGCAAACTATAGGACTGAATGCTCGCGTTATCTCAAAGGGAATGAGAAAAATTACAGGAATCATTGCAAATGAAAAAGTTTTATTTATTTGCTTAAATCAAATCAGAACTAAAGTTGGAGTTATGTATGGAGATCCTACTACTACACCCGGGGGTAAGGCAATCCCTTTTCACTCGTCTGTACGAATCAAATTGGGAGCAGGACAACAAATCAAAGACAAAAAGGGTAACATTATTGGGATTAATGTTTCGGCGAAAACAATAAAAAATAAAGTAGCTCCTCCGTTTCGTACTGTTAATTTCGAAATTCATTTCGGAAAAGGCGTATATGAACACGAGCAAGCCTTTGATGTTCTTCGTCGATTCTGTAAAGACAATGGTCCAGTTTCCTTTGGTCCATATCAAATCACTGTTGAAGGAACTGGAGCTTGGAAGACATTAATTGTCGTAGAAGAAAAGACCGGTGAAACCAAAATAGAGAAAAAGTTTTATAAGACTGATTTTGGCGAAGTATGGCAAGACGATCAGTATAAGCCTTATGTAAACGCAGTATTTTGCGCCGCATATGCAGATATAGTCGGAGATTCATTTAAATCTGCGGATATTAGTGCTGATTCGTACGAAGAAATGCGACAGATATCAATGGATCTTGGCGATGACTTTGTAGATCCGGAATAAATCAAATTTATAATTCACATTACTGTGTGAATCCATAAAAAACTTATTAAATTATAATATAACAACTAGTTTCCTGGGGGGAAAATGACTAATGGACCTATTCTTTTAATCGATGCTTACAATGTTTTTGCGCGCGCATACTGTGTTGTGCCACTGATGTCGTCACACGGGCATCATTTGGGCGGAACAATCGGATTTATGAAATCATTATCAATGTATATTGAAAAATTTAAGCCTTCTCGCGTAATTGTGTGTTGGGAAGGAGGCGGTTCGGCTAGAAGAAGACAAATTCTGCCAGAATACAAACTAAATCGTAAACCTATCAAGCTAAACCGGTCGGATATCTATGAAGATATACCAGATACGGCCGAAAATTTTAATTACCAAGTGGCTTTACTCACGAATCTTTTAAAACACATTCCAGTTCAACAAGTTTACGTCGGAGAATGTGAAGCTGATGATATTATCGGATATATTTGCCGATATGAGGTACCAGACCAAGAAAAGATCATTGTTTCTATGGATCAAGATCTTCATCAGCTGTTATCTCATAACGTTGTGCAATATTCGCCGGCATCTAAAAAAATGTTAGACCAGAATTATGTTCTAGAAAGATATGGAGTAAGTACAGAAAATTTTATTACTGCAAGATGCTTTATTGGTGATAGTTCTGACGGTATATCAGGCATAAAAGGTTGTGGTTTTAAGTCATTAGTAAAACGTTTTCCAGAACTAAAAAGTCCGGAGTTTGTTAGTGTCGACGACATAATTAAATTGTGCGAAACAAGAAACGAACAGAAAAGCTACAGTATGTTTCGAAACATTCTTGCTCAACCTGACATACCTAGAAGAAACTGGAAACTCATGTACTTAGACAATTCGAATCTATCAGCAGAACATGTAAAAAAACTTAAATATTCTGTACAAAACTATGAATTGAGTAAAAATAAGTTTAATCTTATAAAAGATCTAGTTTCTGAGGGTCTAGACATGCCACGTGGATTTGACGTGGATAGACTATATCTTCGTATTAATTCTTGCATCAAATAACCAGAGGTAAAAATGGGTAGTGTAAAAGTTGCTGCAGCAGTGGCAAATACTAACTTTAGTATGATCGGCTATGGAAAGGCCTTTCAGGAAAAAATATTTCAAGGCATGGCAACAGATAAGGAATGGGCCCAGCAAATGCATGAGGTGATGAGTCCGGACTATTTTGATTTAAAATATCTGCAATATCTAACTAGTCATTATTTCAAGTATTTCGATGATTACAGATGTTTTCCCACCATGCAACTTCTTATTCAGATAGTAAGGGACGAACTTGCCAGCGATACAGCTGATCAAATGCTCAAAGATCAGATCGTTGCTTTCCTTCAAAGAATGAGAATGAATCAGCATCCGGAAGATCTGCCTTATGTAAAAGAAAAATCCTTACAGTTTTGCAAAAGACAGGCTTTTAAAGAAGCGTTAACTAATGCTGTTGAGTTAGTCCAGGGAGAACAGTTCGAGGAAGTGGTTGATTTGATGCGTACCGCGGTTTCTGTTGGAATGCCTCAGTCGATCGGCCACGAGTTCTTTAACGATGTTGAAGCTAGATTCCAGGAGATAGCAAGGATCACAACACCAACTGGAATCCCAGAGCTAGATCAGAAAGACGTCTTAGATGGTGGCCTTGGCCGCGGAGAGCTTGGTGTAGTAGTTGCACCAACCGGTGTTGGGAAATCACACTGGCTTGTAAATATGGGAGCCGAAGCATTACGTCGAGGAAAGACAGTTGTTCATTATACTTTTGAGCTCTCAGAAACGCTCACCGGTAAGAGATACGATGCTAACATTACCGATATTCCAGTTTCTGACTTGATTGACAAAAAAGAAGAGGTTCTTAAGCACTATGAAGATAACGAATATGGAAATTTGATTATCAAGTATTATCCTTGCAGATCTGCTAGCGTCAATACAATTAGAAATCACTTAGAAAAACTAAAATTGCGAAACTATACTCCTTCAGTCGTAATAATCGATTATGCCGACGTCATGAAATCAACAAAGTCTTATGATGCTCTGCGACTAGAATTACAACTTATCTATGAAGAGTTAAGACAACTGGCAGCTGATTTTAACGTACCTGTCTGGACGGCTTCTCAATCTAATCGATCAGGCGCTAGCGCAGACATGGTTGGTTTAGAAAACATGGGAGAGTCTTATGGTAAAGCACAGGTGTCAGACGTCGTACTTGGATTGAGCAGAAAACCCGAGGAAAAAGCTACTGGCTATGCAAGACTTTTTGTTGCCAAAAATAGAGCTGGAATGGATGGCATTAACATGGTCATCAAAATCGACACAGCGAAGTCAACCTTTAAGACCGTCTCGGCAGACGAAAAAGAAGAATATGATATATTGACGAACCCAAAAGAAAAAATGAAACAAATATGGAATAAAGTCCAGACAGCAAAAAAGGAGTTAAACAATGGCCAGACGACGTGATGAATACACGCACGATGATGTATATGCAGCAACCCTTGATTATTTCAATGGTGACACCCTAGCTACAAGCGTTTTTGTAAACAAGTACGCGTTGCAAGATGAAGACGGAAATTTTAAAGAATTATCACCAAATGACATGCATAAACGTTTGGCAACCGAATTTGCAAGGATTGAATCTAAATATCCTAATTCAATGAATAGACATGAAATATTTGGATTGTTTAAAGATTTTAAATACGTAGTGCCGCAAGGTTCACCCATGAGTGGAATTGGAAATGAAGCAAAAATTCAATCTTTATCGAACTGCTTTGTTGTTGAATCCCCCGCTGATTCTTACGCGGGGATTCTTAAGACAGATCAAGAGCAAGTTCAAATTATGAAACGTAGAGGCGGTGTTGGATTTGACATTTCCACCATCCGTCCTAAAGGCATGACGACCTCAAATGCTGCCAAAACTACCGATGGCATCGAAGTATTTATGGATCGATTCTCTAACTCCTGCCGTGAGGTCGCGCAAGGAGGTCGAAGAGGAGCATTGATGCTTTCTATATCAGTTCATCATCCTCAAGTTATGGACTTCATTAAGATTAAAAGAGATCTTAAAAAAGTGACAGGCGCAAATATATCCGTTCGAGTTTCTGATGAGTTCATGAATGCTGTAAAGAACAACGAGCCATATGTACAACGATGGCCTGTTGATTCTAAAGATCCTGAAATTAAGAGCACTGCTGATGCCACCGAAGTTTGGAACGAACTAATTGAAGGCGCACATGCATCAGCGGAGCCGGGTGTTCTTTTTTGGGACACTGCGACACGTATGACTCCATCAGATGCATATGCTGATGACGGATTTGGTTCTGTGTCGACCAATCCCTGTGGAGAGATTATTCTTTCTCCATACGACAGCTGTCGACTAATGTTGGTAAATCTTACTTCGTTTGTAAAAGATCCATGGACTGAAAATGCCGAGTTTGATTATGGGCATTTTCGATCGATTGCCAGAAAGGCTCAGCGTCTTATGGATGATATGATCGATTTAGAGGTTGAGCAAATCGATAAAATCCTGGCAAAAATTGATAAGGACCCTGAGACTGATGAAGTAAAGTATTACGAAAGAAGTTTGTGGTACCAGATTAAACAAGTTGCTTTAAAGGGAAGAAGAACCGGTCTAGGGGTTACGGGCCTTGGTGATGCGATTGCAATGCTTGGTGAAACCTATGGAGATGAAAAAAGTATTAAAACTACAGAGCAAATCTACAAATGGCTTTCTCTTGCTTCATATGAAGAGTCAATCCAGCTTGCAAAAGAACGCGGCGCGTTTGATGTATTTGATCATGAAAAAGAGATTGGTCACGAATTTTTAACTCGGGTTATAGATGAATTAACCCCAGAAGTACAAGACGATTATCGTGCATATGGTCGACGAAACATTGCGAACACAACAACGGCTCCTGCAGGTTCAGTCTCCTGCCTAACTCAAACAACATCTGGAATTGAGCCGGCTTTTATGCTTCATTACACTCGTCGTAAGAAAGTTCAGAACGACGAAGAAGTAATGTTCGTTGATGACTTAGGCGATGAGTGGACAGAGTTTACTGTTTATCACCATGGATTTAAACAATGGATAGACGCCTCGGAAGATCCTAATATTGAACAGATCAGTACTGAAAACTTGGTACAGATGAGCCCTTATGCAGGTGCTACAGCCAATGAAATAGATTGGCGAGCAAAAGTAAAACTGCAGTCAGTTGCACAAAAGTGGATCTGTCATGCCATCTCAAACACTACAAATCTTCCAAGTGACATTGACGTAGACACAGTGAAAGATATCTACATGATGGGTTGGGAGTTAGGCTGTAAAGGAGTGACGGTTTATCGCGATGGGTCTAGATCTGGAGTTCTTATTTCGGACGAAGATAAAAAAGACCAAAAGCCTAAACTTGAGGATGGTAGACACGCGCCAAAAAGGCCTGAGACTCTAGAGTGTGAAATACATAACACATCAGTAAAAGGCGAACGTTGGGTAATTTTAGTCGGGCTATTAGATGGTAAGCCATATGAAGTGATTGGCGGACAAGCAGATATGATCGAAATACCAAAAAAATACACAAGCGGTAAACTAACAAAGAGGTGTTTTAAAACTCAGCCAAACAAATACGATTTAGCGTTTGGAGAAGAGGGAGACGAAGTAATTGTTAAGGATGTAGTTTCAGTTTTTGATAACCCAAATTACGCAGGGTACACCCGTACCATATCTCTGGCTTTACGCCATGGAGTACAAGTCCAATACTTGGTAGAGCAAATGCAAAAGGATAAAGAAATGGATATGTTTTCATTTTCTAAATCAATTGCGCGTTGCCTTAAAAAATACATTGCCGACGGTTCAAAAGCAACGGTAAGTGTTTGTACAAACTGCGGCGCAGAGAATACAATAATATACCAAGAAGGTTGCCAAACTTGCACTTCATGCGGCTTTGGCGTTTGCGGATAATCAATAAACAAAGGATATTAAAATGCATTGGACATCAAACATCGATCCAAAAGTAAGAGAACTAGAATTACGCCACTCACCTGTGATGATACGAGTTAATAAATTCACAGAAGAAAGCGCCGCTGAATTTGCAACAAAAATGGCCATGGCACATAACACTGGACAATCTGTTATTCCGGTCGTTATTGATTCATATGGCGGACAGGTATATAGTCTTATGAGTATGATAAGTTCTATAAATGCCTCAGAAATACCGGTAGCAACTATTGTAGAAGGAAAAGCAATGTCCTGTGGAGTAATATTGTTTTCATGCGGCCAGGAAGGATTGAGATTTGTCACACCAGAAGCCACCCTGATGATTCACGATGTATCTTCGGGCGCGTTCGGTAAAAACGAAGAAATTCAAGCATCCGCAAAAGAAACAAATCGACTCAACAAAATGATTTATACAATTCTTGCTGACAACTGCAAGAAACCACGAGATTATTTCACGAAAGAAGTAAAAAGAAGAGGTCGTGCGGATTGGTATGTAACTCCAAACAAAGCTGTGAAAATGGGTTTAGCAGATCACGTGGGGCTTCCTAAACTTCAAATTGACGTCGACGTACAAATTAATTTAGCAATCCCAGATAAAGATGCATAATTAATAACAATGGAGTTATTCGTATGTCGACATCAATTTTAAAATGGGTTCACATGCACAAAGCATACGTGGAGTGGTTTCACTCCGCGCACTTGTTATCGAAGGGATCAAGTTTTGCTGGTGATCATGTAAATCTTTATGGAAAAATATACCAGGAATCTTTTGAGCAATACGACGGTATTATAGAACGTGCGATTGGTATTACAAACAACGAAGATTGCGCCTGTCCATCTAGTATCAATATGGGTGCATTGGGTATTTTACAAAAGTATCCATCTCCATCAAATGTTCCTGCCTTGAATATTGCCACGTCTGCATTGCAGCTCAACAAAGACTATTGCCATTTTTTGAATGACCTTGTTTTAAATCTTAGGCAATCAGGAAAAATTACTTTGGGAACAGAAGATTTAATCGCTGGAACATGTAATACTATTGAAGGGTATACTTATTTGTTGCAGCAACGCGTAAAAGAATCAATTGGAGTATAAAATGCGGATTACAAAACGACAACTTAGAAGAATCATCAAAGAAGCTATGATTCCAGGCGGTCCACCTGCAGGTGCTTATTTCATTTTGCAAAGTGATTACAGTGATCCAATAGCGTTTCATGAAACCGTTGTAGAAAACCCGTCAGGATTGCAAAGAGTTGAATCAGTACAAGAGGCATTGACTCAAGTTGCTGGCCCAGATTTTTTATATTATCCAAATAGCCATTCCAAATACTCGAGTGATCCGGATGATGCTTCCTTTGTCTGGTCTAACGTTGAAGAGATTATTAACAGTGATCTGTTAACAGTTCAATATGCAGATTATCTTGCAAATACTTTTGAAGAGTTAGCTTACGAATCATCTATTTACATGTGAGAAAATAAAATGAAAATAACAAAACGACAACTTAAGAGAATTATTCGTGAAGAATACTCACGCCTCAAGAGTCAAGGACTTATCAACGAAATGTCGGGTCTTGCATTTCCAGATCCGGAATTAGAGCAAGATCTTATGGATGGTGCACAAAATGAACCATACGATGGATACGTAGAAGCCATGGCAGCAGCTATTGTAGAGAGTCAAGCTGGTAGATTAAACTTTGAGGAATATGAAATTCTTGGTTGGGATTATGGATACCGAACCGATGAAGACATAGAGCAACTTGAACAATGGTGGGAAGCAGCAATCGCTGAAAGTCGTGGTTATTCCTTCCGCGATGGATTTGGCGATGGATATGGCCCTGGAGAACGAAGACCGACAAGGAGAAGATAATGAAAATTACAAGAAGAAAATTAAAGCAGATTATTCGTGAAGAAAAAGCACGCATTTCCGAGATGCATCATGGTCGTCCCCATGGAGATTTGGATAATCTTGTCGAAGACACTCTTGAATATATTTCAGGTGGTTCTTTTTCTAATGGTATGCAGATAGTACAATATGTTCGTGATGCTGGCCGTGATTATGGCCTTTCCGCAAGTGATCAGGATAAAGCAATTGCAAGAATTATTAACGGCATAATGGGCGGCCCAAGATTTTAGGAAAATAAAATGAGAATATCAAAAAGACAGCTTAGGAAGATTATAAAAGAAGAATACGCCGCTTTAAGAAGACAAGGTTTAATTACTGAATATGGTCTAGGCGATGAGTTTGACGGAATGCGCAATCCAGGCAGACGTGCACAAGACAGAAAAATACCCGGAAGTATTGCAAGGGTTGATTGGATTAAACTCCACCATGATCCTTATTATGATACAAACCAACCAGAATGGCTCGGAAACCCAAAAGAAGAGTTGGATGCATTCCTTGACTTAATAATTTCTTCCGAGCTTGAGAATGTACTGGATGGCTTAGGAATGCCAGAACTATATAGACCAGCGATGGATGAGATCGACTACGAAGGAATTTTCCACGGCGGCAAAACAATCATGAAAATACTTGAAAATGTTTTTCCTTATTCTGATGGTTCATATTTATACAGAGCCTTAGAAAGATGGGCTGCTGAGCATACAAGTTCAGGAAAAATACATTCTGGCGAAATCCGGTATACCCAGCCGCAGAGATGATAAACGTAATGAGCAAGATATTAACAAAAGCCTTTTGGGATTCTGTATGGAATTGGTGTAAGATCAACTGGAAATTTCTTGTTGGTTTTGCAATACCCTGTATTTTGCTGATTGCGGTTAATAGACGTAAGGCATTCAAGTTGCTTGAAAAAGGCATTGAGTTCCGTAATCAACAGTTAGATGTAGCACAGAGAGCTTCGGATCTCGAGTCCGATGGGAAGGTCAAGAACGCTAAGGAATTTGCTGATCGTGTAGAGGAGGTGACAACCAGACACGAGGAGGCTCTTCGCAAGCTTGGTGAAAACGTCCAAGACCGGCGTGAAGAATTGGGTGGGTCTGATGCTGCTGTTGTAACGGACGCTTTGGCGGATCGCTTTAATTTGAAGAATGGAGATAAACCATGAAGTTTACCAAAGGTCGATTAAATCAAATCGTAAAAGAAGAATACGAAAAGCTCAAATCAGAAGGTCTCATATCAGAATCTTTTCGAAGCAAGTCAACGTTTGGCGGCAGATCTCCAGAGTATAAAATGCGAATGCCTAAGTTGTACGGTACACAAATGCAAGATGCAAGACGGGGTAACCGACTACCACCAGAAAGTTCAAATTGGTTTAGATTTGCAAAACATTTGGATATCGGTATACTAGATTTAGATGAAGTAGCACATGAACTTCGTTTTAAAAATTTTGAACACATGGACGCAGCTGTGTCACCACGTGGTCTAAATCAATCAGAAGCAGATCGGGTTGCTGATATAATGTATGATTTATACATGATTGAAGATATCGATGTATACGACGCTTTGGAGAAATAAAAGATGAGTATATCAAAAAGAGAAATCAGGCGAATAGTGGAAAAATCATCGTGTGGTCGCCGTCGTGTACGAGAAATGGACGATGCGGCACCTGGAATCGGTACGTCATACGAAGACGTTCGTGAACTAGCCAAGTATCACGCTCTTAACGGTGACAAAGACCAAATGCTTTATCGCGATAACCCTGATTACAAAGATGCATATGATGAAACAACAATGAAGGAATCTAAAATGAATTTACGACTTAGAACAAAAATTAGACGTCTTACCGAATCGATGAAAAACCTTTACGGTGACATACAGAATGAAATACTGTATATTGGCCAAGAGCAGGGCGGTGAAATAGTCGTGCAAGATGTCGTTGATTATTTGCAAAATTATGCAAATGACCCATTGGGAGATCCGCGAGCTGATTATGTTAGTAGCATGCCATATGAAGAAGTACGGACAATAATGTTTGACATGGTTGACGCTGGAATGCTTACCGATGGTTATGAAGACTTTTTCTATGTTCATCCGGACTACATGTAATATGCGGCTGCAGGCCCGTTAGAGACTGCAAAATATAAAAGGAAATAAAAATGGCTGTCGACAAAGAGTTTTATAACGAAGCATCGGCTTCAAAGCTTGGCTGGGAACCTGAATGGTTTATTCCCGGTCACAATCTTTTTGATAAAAAATTAACAAAAGCTATCAAAGAATGGCAGACCTCACGTGGTCTGTATGCTGACGGCATGTGCGGACCTGGCACGTTTCGACATATCAATGCTGAAATAGAATCACAGCGTGAGTTAGACGCTTTAGGTTGGGTATCAGATTCTTCAGATGTAATTTGGTGGGGAGATAAGCCCATAAAGATTGACTGGCCTTCTAATAAGGTACACACGTTCAAGGATGAAGGTTTTCCTTATCCTATTAGCAAAGGCGTTACAAAAAACTCTCGTAAAAGAAAGATTAATTCTTTCGTAACTCATTGGGACGTATGCCTTAGTTCCATGAGCTGCGCAAAAGTTCTAGCTAAGCGTAATGTATCCGTGCATTTCTGTATTGACAACGATGGTACGATCATTCAGCTTCACGACCTTAATGACTCTTGTTGGCATGCTGGCAACAGCAAAGTAAACCGTACGAGTGTCGGTGTGGAGATATCAAATGCATATTATCAAAAATATCAAGGATGGTATAAAAAGAACGTCGGTAAGGAAAGACCAATTATGTCTGGTGCGTTAGCACAGAATAAACCTCTCAAAGACTTTACTTGGTTCTACCCAGAGCAGATTGAGGCTCTTAAAGCCTTATACAAAGCAATCCACGAGGGATGCGATGTACCTCTTCAGTCTCCGGCAAATAAGTGGGCTTTCGATAGCTCGGCAGCTGGTGGAAGCTGGAAAGGTTTCATGAATCACTTTCACTGTTCAAAAAAGAAGATTGACTGTGGTGGATTAGATATTGAAAAACTGTTGGAAGAAATAAAATGAAAATTACAAGAAGACAACTCAGAAGAATTATCAAAGAAGCAAGTGCTCCATCAGTGTTGAAACAGTATCGTGATACCGTTGGATACGACTTCAATCCGGAGTATGTAGATCGACCAAGGCAAATGATGTTGGGCACGGCCCAACCTCAAAATCTAATTATATATCGTTCAGTCAACGAGGTGATGAAAGCAATTGAAAATTACTATCGTAAGAAATATGGACCAGATGATGCAAAAGCTTACATTCGTGCTAATCCAACCATTATAGATTTTTTAGAAAATGATTCTGAAGCTTTAAAAAGTATGCATCCCAGGCGTTTTGGAGGAGATGCGTATGGAAGACCTGGAATCTTATATTACAGACCCTCCGAAATTAGCCTTTCATGGGGTAACATCGATGAAGTTTACGAGGCTGGTCAAGATTTCCAAAAGATTCCGGGAGATCTTGCACAGATTGCAGATCAATTATACGATGAAGGTCGATTACTTCCCGCGTTTTTACACTTGATAACCGGTACACAGCCAAGAAATCATGTCACAGAAGCTGATGGTTACGGAAACATTTACAACTAATAGGGAAAATAAATAAAAATGAAAACAAACTCTGCACGCAAGTTAAGACATTTGGTTCGTCGTATCATCGTAGAATCACGAAGCTTGGATGATCAGATCCTCAGTAGATCTGACTTCATGCGTGGATTGATGTTATTTATTGAAAATAACCCGGGAACTACTACAGACGAAATGTTTGATTCTCCGGTTGCAAACGCAATTATTCCAATTGGTATAAGAGAAAGAGCAATATTACTTTGGGTAAAGAAGCTAATCAAGGATGGTTTTATTATTTCAAAAAGATATAGGCTTTATTCAACTGGTAAGGCAGATTATGTAAATCACAACGTTGTTTTAGAAAACGTTATTATGGAAAGCGCAAAGTTCTCAAGTTATGATGCTTTCACAAGACAGGAAAATCTTGACCTTCGAATGATGGAACATGATAAAGGTCATATCGATCTAGAAAACAATTCTGCAATTGCGAAAGCTTTTCAAGTATATTCGGAAACAACAACAGTTTCTTTGTTTCGTGGAATATACAACACAGAAACCCGAATGCTTTCGAATATGCAGCCAGGCGACACATTCCGATTTGGTCGTGTAACTTCACTATCAGAAAACTTTGAAATTGCAAAAAAGTTTGCAATAAATAAAAAAATCGTTGAGCTAGTACCAGGCACGAAAGGTTGTTTTAGTTTTGTCGATTTTCTGGTCGACTACTATGATGGATGGAAGCGTAAGGATCCTATGGACTACGAAATGCAGGATGGTGAATGGCGCAAAGGGTCGGCGGAAAGAGAGGCCGAATGGTTCGTATCCGGAGATACACAATTTCAGCTTTTAGACGTTGTAGAAAGAGATGGAATGACCGTGTACAAGATCAAAACTCTTTAAAATAATAAGTATAAATACTCTTACTAATGGTTATAATAGAGAAAATCATTAGGAGTTTTTATGATCAATTATCTTTATCGGCCAACAAACTTGCAAGTCTCTAGTAAAATCGTTCATCGAGGCGATAGAGTGCCATTTAAGTGGGCCGGCGCTAAAAATAGGATGTTTAAAAAATACATTTCAACTGGATTCTTTCCGGCAAAGCAACCAAAAATATTTGTTGACATGTTTGCAGGTACTGGTGCGGTTGGACGTTGGATAGCTCAAAATTACCCAAATACGACGGTAGTTCTAAACGAAACTTGTAGTGAATTGGTTGGTATGTATAAACAGCTTAAGACCAAGAATTATAATGCGTTCATTGCAGCATATACTAAACATGTTAAAGCATATGCAAGTTATTCTACTGTTGAAGATCGTAAAAAATATTATTACGGTGTTAGAAACCAATACGCGTTATCCTATCAAAACATGACTCCAGCAGAAGAAGCTGCAGCTCTTTTCTATATGCTACAAACAGGCTTCAATGGAATATGGCAGACATCAGACAACTTTAACAATAGATACGCGTCTCCCGCTGGACTAATGACTTGGAAGCCTTCTGGCGATCTATTTGATATCAATAGAATAAAAAAATATTCAGAGTTTATTGATCGCTGTGTATTACTTAATGATGACTTTGAAGCAACTTCGTGCTTTATGGGTTCCGATACCTGGTTTTATGCTGATCCACCATATCGTGTTTCAAAAGCAAAATATGCATCAGCAGGTGATTTTACAAACAACGATCAAATCAGATTATGTAATTTTCTTAATGATGCACACAAGGCAAATGATATGTGTTCAATGAGCAACAGAGAAGATTCAGATAAGCAAATTGGAAAAGAAGTTGGTACAATAACTAAGGGTTGGTTTGCTGATAAATTTAACGATGACTGGAATGTTTCGTATTATGATGTTAAATACACAGCTGGCCGACACAACTTAGGCCAAAAAGGAAAAGAAGTATTAATCAAAAACTATTGAGGAAAAAAATGAAATTCAAATATACCTTTCATAATATTATTGGGCATCCACTAATGGAAGTTTGTAACTTATTGGGTTTTAAAAAATTAGCTACTTTGATTCATGACAGAACCCTTCCGGTCGATTCAAAAGAAGACTACGACAATTCTTGGGATGTAGGAGAGCAGACAGATGATATTTGATCTTTACGGTGATGGAATAGGCACCGTAGAATACGTACAACACATGGGCGAAGACATAACTATCGTGAACAGCGCAAGAGTTAGCTTTGGAAAACACAAGGAGACGATGGATGAAAAAGACAGAAAACTTATCAGATATCTCATCAAGCACAGACACACATCAACCCTCGAACACAATATTGCTACGTTTAGGTTTGTGGTACCTCTGTATGTGCGTAGCCAGCACCATCGTCATAGAACTTGGTCTTATAACGAAATTAGTCGTCGATATACTGCAGAAAATTTGAGATTTTATGAGCCACAAAAATTTAGAACACAACACAAATCAAACCGACAAGCCTCCAATCATGATGAGTTGGATCCGATTATGGGATACTTTGAAGACGGTGGACCCAACTACGCAAGCGCATCTATTAGAAGTCATCATCGCAACAGTGTATGTTTATACAACTCATTAATGGAAAAGGGCGTATGCAGGGAACAGGCAAGAGGCGTTTTGCCACAGAACATGTACACCGAATATTATGGAACAGCTAACTTAAATAATCTTCTAAAATTTTGCGGGTTACGTCTACATGATGGCGCACAGATTGAAATACAAAAAGTTGCTGAAGGTATAATCGGCATATGCAAAAATCTTTGGCCTATTACAATTGAAGCATACATTGCTAGTTTGGAAGACCGAGCACTAGCTGAAAGGCTAGAAAATATCGAGATTATTAAGACCAAACCGCATAATTAGAAATAGAGTTTTCTTTTGTTGATCGTTGCGTATCTACATTTATTTTAGGGGATATCCTATGACCGGTGATAATAATGGATGGAATGAATATTCACGTATGGTTTTAAAAGAGCTCGAAGTATTGGCCGCTGGAATCAATGGCTTAAAAACGGAAATCGAAGGTTTAAAACGTGAGATTACAGAGATGAGAGCAAGAGAAGACAAAGTTTCAGAATTGGTTGATTGGAAAAAAAGAGTCGATGAAGTTGCGTCACCATCTCAATTGAGAGACCTACAGGATCAAGTATCGTCTCTTCAAGACTTTAAAATAAAGGCAACCACAGCATTTATTGCAGCCCAGATGGTCGTTGCTGGTGCTTTTGCATTGTTAAAGCTGATCTGACACATACTTATATACTGAAATGCTAAATCGATATTTTTAAAGGAGCTATCATGAGAATATCAAAAAGACGCTTACGCATGATTATTAAAGAAGAATATACAAAACTTAAAAGACAAGGGTTATTGAGTGAATCTAGATTCAGCAGCAGAGGATCTTCGTCTAGATTAACAGTATCTCAGCTCAGAAGACTGATCAGAGAAGCGCTCGATGAAGAAGATGATTCTGAAGAGGAAGATGATAAACCAGGTCCGGGTGAGGATGCTGAGGGCCGACTGGGTGCTGGTGATCCTAAAAACGCGCGTAAAGGTCCAAGCAAGAAAAAACCCAAAGCTCAAGACATGAGATAAATACTACAATTCGGAGAAACCAATGAGAATATCAAAAAGACGTCTTAAAAGAATCATCAAAGAAGAATATACAAAATTAAAACGCCAAGGACTTATTAGTGAAGGTTTTCGCGATATGCGCGGTGGCCATGGCCGTCAAATGAGCTTGCAAGATTACGAAGAGCAAGATCCAAACATGATGGAAGACAATTATGACGCTGCAGTGGAAGAGTGTATGGCTGCTATTCCAGGAATGATGAAAAAGATTATTTCAATGGGAATGGGACACACTGTAATGAACGACATTTATCATATCTGCGATCCAATCTGCAGAAGATACGGCGTTGATGCTGACATGGTTTCAGAAGAAATTATGGAAAGACTTGGATACTAACGATGAAAGTAACCAAGAGACAGATAAAGCGTATTATTCGTGAAGAATACAATAAGATGCGTAGAGAACAGCGCATTGTTACTGAAAGCTATTTTAAAAACCTTTTAGTAGAAATAGAGGATCATCTTTTGTATTTGGCTGACATGAATGCCGGCAGTGTACCTATTGAAAAGGTCGTCCGGCCATTAAAAAGAAAGTTTAAGCATTTCTCTGGAATGACACAGGCTTCAATTTTTGCAGAGCTTATGGACATGCAGCCTTATTTTAGCGAAATACGCATTGTTGGAGACAACATAATTTCTTACTAAAAGTTTCTATAAAACGCAAAGGACTCCTGTATAATCTAATACAAATGATTATGTAGGAGTTTTTATGCCTGAAGGACCTGAAGTTAAACGCATTGGTGAAGGATTAGCCCGAGCCATTTCTGGTAAAACACTTATAGAAGCCAACATATTGTCTGGCAGATATGCAAAAAAACCACCATCCGGGTGGGAACACATCAACGCTTCAATTCCGCTGCGCGTTATTGGCGCTGGTGTACACGGAAAGTTTTTGTATTGGTTGTGCGATAATGAAACCTTCTTTTATTCAACTCTTGGAATGACTGGTTCTTGGAATAGAAAAGCAAAGAAGAATGCACGATTAGAGTTCAAATTTTCTGATGGAAGTTCAGTGTATTATAACGACACTAGAAATTTCGGTACATTCAAAGTCGTTAAAGGAAAGCAAAACCTTATTGATAAACTTACTGGCCTAGGCCCAGATATGTTGGCTGAGGATGTAACCGACCAAAAGTTTACCGAACGCCTAAGAAAAAAATCTAACTGGGGTATAACAAAAGCACTCATGGACCAGTCAGTCATTTGTGGTGTTGGAAATTATATAAAAGCTGATTCGCTTTGGCTAGCCAAGATTAATCCTCACAAAACAGTGTCTGAATTAACAGATGGTGAGTTGTCTATATTAAATCGTTCAATCAAAAAAATCATTAGAGAATCTTATGAATCTGGTGGTGCAACAATTAAGTCATACTCTGGTTTTGATGACGAGGATGGCGAGTACGGTAGACGTTTTTTGGTTTACGGACAGGACACCGACCCTGATGGAAATGAAGTTATCAGGGAAGAAACAGCTGATAAAAGAAATACTCATTGGGTCCCGGTAGTGCAAAAATGAAGATTGGTGATCTGGTAAGAGTTGTGGAGTCTCATACTAGCGCAGGTGATTCCGGAGTGATAGTTGAATGCACAAATAAGGCAGTAAACGTTTATTGGGCAACTGCAGATGCAACATACTGGATAGAAAAAATATATCTCGAGGTCATACATGAAAATTAAAACTATCTTAGCGGATCCACCATGGAAACTTTGTACCGGCGGGTCAAAGTCGCTAGCCGTGCATACACATTATCCAGTCCAGAAAAAAGACGAAATAATTCAAACAATGAAAGATTGGCTTGACCAATACGATATTGCAGACGAAGCTCATCTATATCTATGGACCGTCAATTCATATTCAGCTGGTTACAGTCGAGGCATATTGGATGCTGTTGATGTATGTAATTCGCTAGGATTTAAGCCGATAACAAATATAGTATGGACTAAGCCTCAATCAAATCCAACCCCATATGGCCAAAGAGCTGTTGAGCTATGTTTATTTGGAGCGCGTTGGAGAAAAGGTATGCATAGGGAAGTGATGTACAAGGGGACTCAAAACCCCGAATGCGTTGCAAATCCTGGATTAGTCAAGAGTGTCGATTGGTTTACGGCAGATAGACGTGACCATTCGCGAAAACCCGACGAGTTCTATAATTATATTATGAACCGTTCACAAGGACCCTATCTAGAGCTTTACAGCCGAACCACTCATCCAGGCTGGAACGTGGTAGGAAATCAAACTGATAAATTTAAAATAGGAAATTAATATGAAGTCAAAAGACGAACTTTCACGTGATTTTGTAAAAATTAATCGATTGCACCGTGACTTGAAGTGGATGGTTTATGATCCAGAATATGATAAGCAAGAATTAAAAGATGCCGTCAAAGTACTGGCAGAAATTAAAGAAATCATTAGAAAAAAACTGGAATAGGTATGTCACAAAAAAAGAGAAAAGACGCAGATGGATCTTCTGGCGTAGATCTATTGGATAAGGATAAAGCTAAGAACAAGGTTAGGCCACCTAGCAAATATAAAGTCGTGTATCACAATGATAACTTTACGCCAATGGATTTAGTTGTCTTGTCATTAATACATTTTTTTAAGCGAGAACCTACCGCTGCTTTTCAAATCATGATGCATGTACACGAAAAGGGAAGAGGTGTCGCTCAAGGAGGACTATCGCGAGAAATTGCTGAAACAAAATGCGATCGCGTGGTACAATGGTTTAAGTCACAAGGATATCCCTTGCTGGCAACTTTCGAAAAGGAATAGGAGAGAAAAATGGCTAATACATTAACTTTAGACGATAAAACTATCGGACAAATCGCAAAATGCGTGCAAGTTGCAATTTTAACTGGTACAGACGTTGTAGATCATTTACGTCAGTTACAGCTTACTGTAAATACAGAAACATCAAGCATTACTGTTACTGATGAATATTTATCTGTATTCAATGCAAATATTGAAAAAATGCTACAAGAGGCTGCAGAAAAGGCAACGGAACAGGCACAAAATGAACCACAACAACTAAGTTTATTTGAGTAAATAATAGTGAAGGCTAGGCAGAAAAAGAGAATTAAGGATACCGCAGCATTAGTAAAAAACGTAAAGGAAATGCATGATGATATGCATTCCTTGTATATCGAATATGATTTGGACCTTAAGGATTTCTTTTTAAGCCTGGCTGGAGCTGATAACAATAAACAACAACCCGAGCTAAAAACAGATCAAGAAAGCAAAACGTTTGAATCTCATGATATATCGGTGTCTAAAGAAAATCAGTCATATGATGACCAACCGGACGAAACAGTAAACTCAAAGAAAGCTCCTCCAAAAACAAAGGGACGTCCACCAAAGCGAAAAATTAAAGAAGTCTATAGAGCAATAATGAAATTGTGCCATCCGGACAAAATGAAAATGGAAGATCTGGAAGAAAGAGAGTATTATAGACGAAAGGCAGCGCTCAAAATATGTTCAGATGCTTATCCAAAGAATGATTATGAAGCTCTGATATTTGCGGCCGCATTGGTTGAAATATATGTGCCTGGAGTTTCAGAAAAAGAATACATCGATAACCTTAATAGCCTTTACTCAAAATACAACCAAAGCATATCCAGGATTCAGACTAGTGTAGAATGGGCTTGGGGAACAAACTGGGATACTTTAGAGTCGAGATATAAAATAGTAGCGGCATTGTGTCAATCTCAGGGTATAATGCTACCGGAAAAAATCAAAGTTATTGAAAAATTAATCAATCATGAGACAAAATAAATAAAAAATCCGTGTGAACCCTTGCCAAACGGGGTAAATTATATATGTAAGGAGAAACCTTGCAGGTTCATCATGGAGTGATTATGACCAAAAAACTGACAATGTTCAACCGCGATAAGCGCACCTCTTTGGGTAGCCTTATGCGCACCGGCTTCGTTACGGAGTACGGCGCAGAAGACAAGTTTGCAGCTGCTGTGGCTGCTCATGACAGCGCTTGGCTCGAGCACAAGGAACTTTGCGCCGAGCAAAAGATTAAGCGTTTAGAGGATAAAGGCGTGACAGCAGATCAAAAGCTGCTTTCAAAAGAACTTGAACAGCTTGAAAAAAGCATCGCCCACTCAGCATACCGTAACGACGGTTGGCTGAATGCAAGACAGCTTGAGCTCAGTCAATACGGAATGGTGATTGACATCATCGCGTACCGCGCCCTTTGTAAACTTCAAAAGTAGGAGAAAGAATATGTATCGCACACACGAAGAAATATACGGCATCACGGAAGAACAGATGAACGAAAGACATGCAAAAAACGAATTGCTTGGTCAAATTGAACAAGAATCTAAAGTTGCCGGCAGTCATGACCTCCTTCATCAACAACATCTGCCATCATGGACAATCCAACATGCGCAAGAGGCTTACAAACGATCAGCCAGGGTACTTGGCCTGATCTCAAGTGTAGAAACCTCTCCAGAACTCACTGAAGGAAACAAGCTGTGGATTCAGACACGCTTTGAGCTAGCTCAGCAGCTCATGGAAAAATATTCTTGGGTAGCAACAAGACTTGACGAACCTTATAAATCATAATCATCGAGGAGAAAAAATGACAGAAAAACAATTTCAGAAAAAAGCACTTGCAGTCATCAAGGCAAAACCCGGGCTTACACGAATGGAATGGTTCGAAGCAACCTGTGAAAAGGATAATCAAAACTGTTTGACATGGCATCAGTTTAAGTTCCAGGTGGCATTGCAGCTTATTCTCGGCGGCCACGTGAAGGCTGAAGGAGACAAGTTCTTTCATGTATTACATAAACAAACACCAAATACAAAGGATGCAAAATGAAACGCGTATTATTTGCTCACGGAAAAGAGGGTAGTCCTAATGGGACAAAAGCAATGATGCTTAAAGACAAATTTGACGTCACTATTCCTAAACTTACAAACAGCTATGAAATAGTTGATTTTCTTGAAGATTTAGACATTATCGAAAATATCGGTAAAGAAGTTGACGTCATGATTGGAAGTAGTCGCGGTGGTGCACTAGTGGCTCAGGCCAGAAATGACGTGCGCAAAATTTTGATATGTCCTGCATGGAAAAAATTCAAAACACTTTTGCTTCCATATCTCACCGCGGACGATATCATTATCCACAGTAAGGCCGATGATTTAGTGCCTTTTGAAGATAGCGTCCTCTTACGAGACACTTACGGATGTACACTGATAGAAGCCGGTTACGATCACCGCATGGGCGATGATGAAACACTCGCATTGATCGAAGAAACAGTTAGAAAAGTGCTTGAAGGAGAATTATAATGACACAACCATGGGATCCAGAATACAGAAGACCTCGAAAAAGAAAACGTACAAGTTTACGCTACAGAGCTAAGAGAAAAATAAAAACAGGATTGTTTGCTTTAGGGCTTGTCACTGTTTGCTATATGGCAGTAGCAAAGCACACAATTGCGGCAGCTAATTCTGTAAAATAACGCAGCAGCATGTAGAATGACATGCCTGTTTAAATTAAATTTAGGAGTAATTTATGAGTAGAACCCCAAAAAACTTTGTTGGTCTTCACGCCCATGATGGCTTTAGTACCTTCGATGGATTAGATTATCCGCAAGATCATATTGATTTCGTGATTGAGAATGGTATGAATGCGTTGGCAATCACAAACCATGGCCACATGAATTCATTTGCGCACGCATATTTGCATTCTCAAAAAGTAAATAAATCTGGAACGCCTTTTAAGTTTATTCCAGGATGCGAAATGTACGTACATCCTGACTTGCAGGTTTGGCAGGCTCAATATGATTTGGCCCGCGCAAACAAGAAAGGTGACGATGTTGAAATCGCCAGATTAAAGGATCTTTTGAAAGAGCTGGATGCGCTAGCGTCTTCTGACGACAATGTTGCTGAAAGCGATACAGACGATGCTGGACTTACGGTTGAAAACGAAGAGGAAACAAAGTCAGGTAAGTTTTACGATCCAGTAAAAAGACGGCATCACTTGGTTGTTTTGCCAAAGACATCTGTCGGCTTGCAACGGCTTTTCCATTTAGTTTCTAGAGGGTATAAAGAGGGATTCTATCGCTTTCCACGAGTCGATTATAATATGATACGTGAAGCTGCAGAAGGCGGCCACATTATATTATCTACAGCTTGCTTGGGCGGCCCACTGTCGTATGAAGTATTCAGACACTTTCAAGACAAAGAGTTTGATGATTTAGTTCCGGAGTTACTTGATGATTCTGCAACTATGGACAAAGTGATGGCGAGTGTAGAGACCGGCTACAATCAGCTGGTTGCATCTGTCGGTCCGGACAATCTTTATCTTGAATTGCAGTTTAACAGACTGAACGCACAGCATTTAGTTAATCGTGCACTCATTACTTTTGCGAAACAAAATAATCTAGAACACATGTTAATCGTGACTTGTGACTCTCATTATTCTCGCCCGGGACACTGGAAAGAAAGAGAGTTATACAAAAAACTAGGTTGGCTTGGCCACAAGAGTTTCGATCCATCTCAGCTTCCACAGTCAATTGATGAGCTCAAGTGTGAGCTGTATCCTAAGAACGCAGAGCAGGTCTGGGACACTTACAGAAAAACAACGGTAAACTATGAATGGTATAACGATGAAATCGTCTGTGACGCGATAGAGAGAACCCATCATATTGCTTTTGATCTGATCGAAGATATTCATCCTAATACAGACATGAAGCTGCCGTCTTATACAATCCCGAAAGGTAAAGATGCAAACACGGCAATGATAGAAGCGTGTAAAGCCGGTCTTATTAAAAAAGGCTTGCATCGTGACAGAAAATACGTTGATCAACTTAAGCATGAATTGAGAGTAATCTTTGACAAAGAGTTTGCAGAATATTTTATCACAACAAAAGCGATTATTGACCTTGCCAAAAAGCATATGTTTGTCGGCCCGGGCCGCGGCTCTGGTGCTGGATCTCTAGTAAATTATGTTCTTGGAATTACAGATGTAGATCCTCTAAAATATGGTCTACTATTCTCGAGATTCATGGATCCTAACAGATCAGATTATCCGGATATCGACACGGACATTGGTGATCGCGATAAACTCCTTCACTTGATGCGTGATAAGTTCGGCCATGACAACATTGTTCCTATTTCAAATTATAACAGGTTTCAGCTGAAGTCATTAGTAAAAGACATTTCAAGGTTTTATGGACTTGATTTCTCATACGTGAACAAGGCACTAGCTCCACTTGAGCGTGATATAAAACAGGGACTACGCAATGATGGTGTAGAGCTAAATGGTCCAGTTCAGCCAACGTTCGAATGGGCTATGAAGTATTCCCCATCTTTCCAAGAACTAATTGATGATCACCCTGAGATTGCTGAACCGATCGGAGTGTTGTTTAAACAGAACAAGGCACTCGGTCGACATGCTGGCGGTGTCATCGTCTCAGAAAACATTGCTGAGAGAATGCCACTTATTATGGCCAAAGGCGAACTTCAAACACCGTGGGTAGAAGGCGCCTCATACAAACACTTAGAGCATTTTGGTTGGGTTAAGTTTGATCTGCTTGGCTTAGAAACTCTTCGTATCATGGAACGCACTATTGAACTTATTCTCAAACGTAAAAAAGGTTACACTGATGTTACATTCGGCCAAATCAAATACTGGTTTGATCATAACATGGGCAACGATGTGATCGATTGGGATGACCAAGAAGTGTATAAGGTCTATGAAGAAGGTCGTTGGGCTGGTATCTTCCAGTGTACTAACAACGGCGCACAAAGATTGTTTCAGCGAGCAAAGCCAAAATCAATCCTTGATATTGCTGCTTTGACTTCAATCTATCGTCCTGGTCCGCTTGCTATGAGTATCGACAAGAAATACGTTAAGGCCAAGAACAACCCTGAAGATATTAAATATGACCATCCCATTCTTGAGGAAATACTTTCTGAAACCTATGGAATGCTAGTGTTTCAGGAACAGACAATGGCCATCGTAAATAGACTTGGCCAAATACCTTTGGATGAGTGTAACTCGATTCGTAAAATGATGAAACCACAGCAGTCCTCTGCAGAAGCAACTCGTAAAGCGAAAGCGCTCAAAAGCCGGATTGTTGATGGGTTTATGGCGTCTGGATTAGATCCATATCAGGCTGACAAGCTATATGCAAACATTATGAAGTTTACGGCCTATTCTTTTAACAAGTCTCATGCTGTGGCGTACGCCATGGACTCTTACTATTGTGCATGGCTGATGACATACTATGAAGAAGAGTGGCTCTGTGCATATCTAGAATCCATGGAAAAGAATGCAGACAAGCGTAACAAAGCATTCAGTGAAGTAAAAGCCCTAGGATATGAAATCGTTCCAATCGATATTAATTATGCAACCGATTCTTGGGCTATCTTAGATGGAAAGAAGTTTATGCCTTCGTTCTCGTCCTGTAAAGGTATTGGAGATGCTGCCATTCATGAGATAATTGCTTTGCGTAATAAGCAGAAGGGCAAGTGTTTTTCTACCATCGAGTCTATCATGTACGACAAAGATATGGTTTGGCAGCTTTCCAAGTTTAATAAGAAGGCAATGGAGGCTCTGGTGAATATTAAGGCCTTCGATTCTATGAATATAGTTGGCTTATCAAGTCGGTTTGAGAATTACAACCATATGCGTGAGGCACTGATCCCCGGATGGCAAAAGTGGAAAAAGCGTCTGAAGAGTGATCCAAAAAGAGGCTACAATGATATGTTAGCGTCAATTGAGTCGACCGCTGGAACACCGGCGTTTACTAGAAAAGAAATTATTCAGAATGAAATGAACCACTTGGGATCTGTATCGATAGAAACATTGATACCACCAAGATATCTTGCGCGATTCAACGAGGAACAATGGTCTCCAGTTGACGAGTTTGATAACCCTAACAAGCCCTATTGGTTCGTTGTTGTTCAGGCTGTAAAGAAAAAGACAAAGACTGGAAGAAATTATCTTCGATTGAAAATCATGGGATCAAACGGAAAACAGTACTGGTGTAATTGCTGGGGCTGGAACGGTGTCGACAATGTGGACCCATACACGGTTTGTGTAGGTTACATTAGTGAAAACTCTTTTGGTAAGTCTACAAAATGGTCAAAAATGGAAATATTCCTTGGTTGAAAAATTATAAACTTATGATTTTTTGATTATAATGTAGCAAAGATCTGAAGGGAGAATTGATGAAAACAGTATCTGATGTACGCAATATGTTTGCGCAAAAATACCTCAACAATGAATTTGTTGTCGACAAGTCTGGTTGCAAAATGCTTGAAGTGCTTGGTGTATCTTTCATTGCTGATGATGAAACCATATTTGGAAAAGTAAACTATGCGTACATTAAGAAAGAACTAGACTGGTATTTAAGTCAATCTCTCAATGTTTATAACATACCTGATACCCCTACAATCTGGAAGCAAGTTGCGACAGCAGAAGGCCAGATTAATTCTAACTACGGATATCTTATATTTTCTGACGTCAATGGCCATCAATACGATTATGCCTTGAAGGCTTTGCTAGCTGATGAAAACACACGTCGCGCTTGTATGATTTACACTCGGCCTTCTATTCAAACTGAATACAACACGGCTGGCATGTCAGATTTTATTTGTACCAATGCGGTAACTTACTTCATAAGAGATAATCGATTGAACTGTGTTGTGCAGATGCGTTCGAATGATATATGGGCCGGATACCGAAACGACTATGCGTGGCAGAAGTGGGTATTAGAAAAGCTACATTCAGATCTTTTGGATAAATACGATAATTTAGAAATCGGCGATATAATCTGGAATGCTTCTTCTCTACACATGTATGAAAGAAACTTTGGCTTAATAAGAAAATTTAATAAAATCGGTCTTTACAAATAGGAGAAAACTATGTCAAACATATTAAAGGAAGCAGATCAAATCATCAACGAAAGATCTGAAGAAAAAGAACGTCAATACGGTCCTTTCAGCGAAGGTATGAAAAGAGCGGCTATGATTGCATCAGGTATGACCGGCAGAACTTGGTCAGCCCACGATATGTATATTGCTATGATTGCACTTAAGTTTTCTCGACAATCCTATAACTTTAAAGAAGATAATCTTCTTGATGCCGCGGCATACATCGGCGCCTGGCAAAATTTTATCGACGAAGAGAGGCCAGCTCACGAAGGCCCGGATTCGCACGATGATATATCAATTTCAAACAACAAAACTCTTCTTACTGAAGATAACAACGAAGTGAGCCCAGAGGCTCTTCTAAAAACATTTATTGCAATGGAAGGAAAAAAATGAGAATAGCAAAAATAAGAAAAGTAAAAACTCCAACCCGCGGTACCAAAGGCTCGGCTGGTATTGATTTCTATGTTCCAGATAATTATCCTGCAGATATAGGACCGATCGATCCAGGGCATGCAGTGTTTGTTCCTTCCGGAATTAGTGCAAAGGTCCCAGATGGTTATGCGCTGATTGCATTTAATAAATCCGGTGTAGCTCTAAAAAAAGGCCTTACTGTTGGAGCCTGTGTTGTTGATTCCGATTATCAAGGAGAAATCCATCTTCATCTCGTTAATACGTCCACTAAACCCGTACATATTGAACCCGGCGAAAAGCTAGTACAGTTCTTGCTTCTACCGGTCGACCATTGTGATATTGAGGTAGTTGACAGAGATACACTTTTCCAATCTGAGTCTCAGAGAGGCTCCGGCGGATTTGGAAGTACGGGAGTCAAGTAAATGGATAAGGTGATAGTAACCGGTGGTGCCGGATTTATCGGACACCACTTAGTAAAAAAACTAGTATCATTGGGCAAATTCGTATATGTAGTAGATGATCAAAGTTCAGCGGTAGTCAATCCATTAACGACGCCGCCTGATACGCATGTACGTGAAGTGCTACCTCAGATGCTAGAATTTTATAATGTCGATACGGACCCTGCTAATCCTGGAGTCGTATATTTAAATTGCGATTATTCTAGTTTAGCAATCCTAAAATTAATTTATACTGGTCAAATTAAGACTGTGTTTCATTTAGCTGCAAAACCTCGAGTTGAATGGTCAGTCCAACATCCGGTTGTGTCAACTACGGAAAACTTTGCAAAAGTTTTGCCTCTATTAAAAGCATGTGCAGCCAAAAACACGAGATTTGTATTTAGTTCAACCGCTGCTGTTTATGGAGATGTAAAAACACTACCGACCCTGGAAGGCGACAACACGAACCCTAAAAGTCCATATGGGCTGGCAAAACTATGTGTTGAGCAATACATGGATTTATTCAATGAATTATACGATCTAGATTACGCTGCTCTACGTTACTTCAATGTTTACGGACCAGGGCAGCCCGGCGACAGTCCTTATTCGACAGTTGTCTCAGCTTGGTGTACTAAGGCTCTTGCCGGAGAAGCATTAAGATCTGATGGCGATGGAGAACAGACCAGAGATATGGTTTATGTAGACGACGTGGTGTCAGCGAATATCTTGGTAAGTGAAATCACAGATCTACCACATAGAGTGTTTAACGTTGGTAGTGGGCAAAGTGTATCAAACAATTATATCAGGCAAAAATTTGTCGACAAAGGTCACAGTAAGGTGACACATGCCGATGCTCGGCCTGGTGATGTACGAGATACTTTGGCCAGTATTAAAAAATTAGAAAGTCTTGGTTGGAAAGCTGAAACTGCTTTCGATGACGGACTACAGAAAGTTTTCGATTATTGGAATATTTAATGAGCTTGGTGTTTTTGTTTAAACACGTGCGGTTGAATACTTATACACGTTTCGAAACGATACAACGGAGAATACACGATGTTAGAACCATCTTCTATTAATACTGTTATTTATCACGCCAACTGCAACGACGGATTTGGCGCTTGTTATTCTGCTTGGAAGCTATTGGGTAATCGATGCGAATATATTGCATGCGCACACGGAGACCCAGCACCTGACGTCACCGGTCGAAGAGTAGCAATTCTTGATTTTTCATTTAATAATGCAACGACAAAGGCGATGATAGAGCAGGCGGAATCGTTGATCGTGATCGATCACCACAAGTCGGCTGTTGTTGAGTTGCACGATATATCAAATACTATTTTTGATATGAATAAATCCGGGGCAATGCTTGCTTGGGAGTTCTTTCATCCTGGAAAAGAGCCTCCTAAGTTTGTACAATATATCGAGGATCGGGATTTATGGAAATGGGAACTTCCTTATTCAAAGGAATTCTCGGCAGCGTTTGATATGGTGCCATGGGACTTTCATGAATATGAAAAGTTTGAAGATGATTCGGTTTTTGACGATGCTGTAAAGCGTGGATCATATATTTTGGCGTATTCAAAAACCGTCATTAAGAAGATTTGTGATAAAGCGGTTTCTAGAAAGTTTGATGATTACGACGTCATGGTTGTAAACTCTTCCCACTGGATGTCTGAGATCGGATCGTCTTTGGCAAAAGACTGTGACTTCGCCATGATATGGTATTATGACCATGATGAAAAGAACTACAAGTGTTCATTGCGCGCATTTCACGATACTATCGATGTGAGCGAAATCGCTAAAAAGTTTGGTGGCGGTGGTCATAGAAAGGCGGCTGGTTTTGTTCTTGAAAAGTCTAAACACCCAGATTCGATATTCATTCGACATGTAGAAGAAGAATCGATTTTGCCCGACGGAGAGTTCGGTGCAGACTAGACCTAGCTGGAATAGAATTTGGATGGACTTTGCTGAAACTATATCTCAGCGTAGTTATGATCCTAATTTTAAGGTTGGTTGTTGTATTGTCACAGATGATAACTGTCAGGTGCTAGCAATTGGCTACAACGGCAATCATAAGGGCGGACCTAATAAAAGAGAATCAGACACACCAGGTCATTCAGGGTTTATACACGCTGAAATTAATGCGTTAATTAAGTTGGACTATAATAATCCAAAATCAAAGAAAATGTATTTGACGCTGAGTCCATGTTCGGCTTGTGCAAAGGCAATCATCAATGGCGGTATTAATAAAGTTTTTTATAAAGAACAATATCGCTGTACTGCTGGAATCGAGTTACTTCGAGAATGCGGAATTGTTGTTGAGCAGATTACAGATTAAATTAGTTAAAACACAACGTGGACTATAATTATAAACAGACATTGAAGCGCTTGTAGTATATTTATACAAAAATGCATTAAGTTTGGAGTAAATACATGTTAATGATTGAAAGCTTGTCACGCGGCGCGATTGCTGACGCTATCTACACACTTGAACAAATCGATAAGATTGGCTCTAGGGCTTTGGCTTTAAATGAAGCAATAGACAGAGGTCTTTTAACAGAGTCTCGTCAAAGATTGCTTATGGAAGATTTAGACAAAGCAATGAACGATTTACAGACTCAGTCACAATCAAGTTTAGGTAAACTCGATAAGGCTGTCGCTTTTATTGAAAACTTTTTAACGATCGGATCAAATGGTAAAGGAGTCGCAATATGGGACCTGATCGGCAGATCTTTTGGGGTTGCCAAGGAAAAGGTTAGTGAACTAACAACTATTGATCTGGGTACAATCGGCAACATGAAGGCCTTCTTTAATGAGGGTGGAAAGTTAGCTGCAATCATGGATGCTCTTTCGGCTGAAATGAATCTTATGGCGGTTTATATTAAGATTCTATCTGGAGCATTTTCCCAAACTATTCGACAAATGAAAGCGCTTCCTGCAAACCTTAAAGAAAAAGGCGACAAAGATCTAACTTTGAGAGCTTATCTGGATAGCGACGAAAACAGATTCTCAGAAGAAGAAAAGGGAAAAACAATATCTAGCGGTGATTTTGAGGACGGCTTACTTGATGTTATGCAGGATATCCAAGCGAAAAACGGTGGTTATACCTGGAGTATCAAAGGAATAAAAAACTGGTTCGGTGATAACAAAAAAGGTATGGGTATCGCCGCTCTTGCTGGTGGGATTGGTGCCATAGCCGGTTTGGCAACGGGTGGTTTGGCATTGGGTCCATTAGCCGCGCTTGCTGCTAAAGGTGCCGCTGTTGGAGGCGGTCTATTCGGCTTGGGCGGACTAGCAAAAGGTAGAGGTGCGGGTAGTCGAACTCCTAAAAACGCTCCGGAAGCATATGACACTTCAAATGAAGAGATCGCGCAAGCTCTTTTGGATTCAGAGGTTAGTAAACTTGAGGCGTTGATACCGGCCTTCGTAAAAGCTGTTAAGGGAGTCGACCCAGAAGAATTTGCAAAAGCATCAGAAGAGGCAAAAGAAGCATTGCAATATATTCAGCAAGGTATAAAACCTGATGATCTTATTAAGCAACACGTTCAGGCAAACCAGGGTACATCCGGCGAGTTAGCTCTTCTAAATAAGATTGACCCTGAAACCACACAAGACATTCTAGTTCAAACATTAGGAAAGGGCAACTCAGGCATTGATCAATATAAGAATACAACGATTTATAAAAATCTTGAAATGATCAGGGATGAGTTGATGGAAGGCCTTGAAGAGACAGAAGACATTCTTCTCGAGGACGGTGAGATGGCTCATGACTTTACTATGATGGATTTATTGTTTGAGGAAAAGAAAGACGGCAAGAAGAAGAAAAAGGGCAAGGGTAAGAAAAAAGGCAAAGGAAAGGGCAAAAATAAATCCGGGAAATCAGACGATAAGCCTGGCGTTACCAAGCCTGAATACAAAAAAATGAAGGGCAAAATGCAGGCCAAAGGCGAAAGAAGTTTGGAGAAAGCAGAACGCAAGCCTGACAAAGCCGGCAAGTACTCAAAACAAGTCGACAAATACGAAGACAAGATAAACAGGAAAATGGTCAACAAGGACAGGCAACGCAACATCACAGCAATTGCTGATGAGTTTGAAAAGAAGATCATGGCACTTGAGGACGAAAAGGACACTGGCCGCGAAGATGCAGACGCGGAAACTGAAGAGCAAGATGAGGAAAAAGACTCTGGCGTTAAATCAATGCTTGGCTTAGATGAAAAACCAGCAGTGTCAGACGCGCGCAAAAAAGCAGAGAAGATTGTAGCCAATGTTAAGAAAAAACTCGACGCCTTGAGTGAGAGTCGGCAGAGACGAATGCTTCTCGAGCTCGCCGGTGATGAGTTTGATGTGCAAGCCCGGCAAGAAACCTTAGAACAATTGAGAGATGAGTTCAATCAAGAATTTACTGACGGTGGAGAGATCGACATAACTGTTCCTGATGTTGTACCAGATTCAGTTAAACCTGAGCTCCAGTCGGCTGTTGACGAGATCGAAGAAGTAATTAATCCCGCTACTGATGAACTGGAAGAATTGGACGCTGAAATGGCTGCAGCTCTCGAGCGGGAAGAGATTGAACGAGCTGAGAAAGAAGAGATTGAGCGCATAATAGCACAACGCAAAGAAGAAATGAAAGAGAAAGCGAAAAAAGCAATGGAAGAGCTTCTCGCAGCTCCTGACGAGACTGCCGAAGGGGGAGGAACATCCGGAGATGACGCTAGCTACGATGCGGATCTTTTCAAGGGTGATAAGCCATTGTCTAAATATAGCATCAAAAAAGGAAGCAGACCTACTGGCCAAGCTGAAGAGTATCTAATGACTCTTTATGGCGATAATTATGAGAAACTTTTTGAAGGTTCTAGACAGCTCACAAATGAGTCATACGACCGTAGACTTTTGAGACTTGCAGGTATTAAATAGGGGATCATGATGAACGAAAGAAAAGTTATTGCAAGAATCCGAAACGCCTACAAAAAACGCCTGACCGAAGCCGTTATTGCCGGCGCGCTTGAA
>MDSZ01145390.1_pt1 | contig 35617 bp, 17 predicted proteins | sample 811201 | NCBI WGS metagenome assembly MDSZ01 (sample SAMN05326647, study PRJNA326480) | marine metagenome | isolation source: seawater | place: Indian Ocean: North | collected 2010
AAAGTAAACTCATCGGTAAGGCTTTTTTTGACAGGCTTTGCCATTGAAGTTATCGCGATAAGATTTCCATCTTCATCATAGATGTGAACTTTTGATATATAAGTTGTTTTCTCAAATGATCCGGATTTATATGATGCTGATACAACATTGGCTAGGGTCGATTCTCCTTCGTTAAAAAATATACCAGATCCTGTTGTTGGGTTGGGTGTAAATGTTAAATCTTTATATGTTGGGTTGTTGGAGTGATTAAGGTGACCCTTTTGAGCATGAGCGAACATCGTCATTGTATTGACATAGTTTGTGCCCTTGAAGTTTAAATCGAAAGAAGTGTCTGTGAGCCCTGTGCTAGTTGGATCAATTCCATCATTCAGGGTCGTCCCATAGTATTGCCATGATGAAAATTCTGCTGGGTTAGCATTTCCATTATATTTAATTGCGGGGGCTACATCTTCCAATCGAAGAGAGGATGTTAGCATGATAATTCCTTCATCATACATTACAAGCCCAACAACAGATCCGGAAGTAGATCCGGTTGTTCCAATTAACTCTCCGTTATTATTAATGTCGGCACACGAAGCCATCTTGGACCCTGTCATGTAATAGTTGAGTTCGACTGAGCCTTTCTTGATAGTTGAACCATAATACATACTTGGAATGAAGATAAAGTTTATCCCAGCAGGTGATGGACCACTCACTAGATCTCGAGATCTTACAGAGGATGATGAGAATATAAAGTGATCAGATAGTGTTATATATTTTTTGGCAACATTTTGAAGAGCGGAAGCGGTAATATTTATGGGAGCAGCATATGTTATAGCTTGCGAAAGCAGCACACCTCCAGTATTCGGATCATAAAAGTCTATAATGGATCCGTTAGTTCTGACAGTGCGCTTTCTCGTTATTGGGGATTCAAAGCTGTAAGATCCTGTGATTGCTGATGGTTCAGCTCCAATACTAACTGAATTTAAATCACTAAATGTTGAAACTTGTTGGACGACAGTATGTTGAGCTATACCTCCAACATAAGTAGTTTTCCACTGGAAGTCGCCAGAATGATTCTTAACCAATGGTTGGTGTTGATACTTTTTAAAAGAATATTTTTCGGAATTTGAATATTCAAGATATGGCCTTATTAGGCCGGGAGGTATGGACTCACCATGCGATGATGTTGTGGTTAGATTTCTGTTTATATCATAAACAACAAGTCCACCAGAACCTGATATTTTTGTGTCTCGATTTATATGCATTGAGCCCTGATATACAAAAATATTGTATTCAGGATATGTCTTTAGTCTGTTGATAAAGAGGTCGTCAGGTGAAAACTTAAATCTATGCATATCATCCTAGTAATCCAATCTTGCTCTAAAAGTCAGTTCAATAGCGTTGTCCTTACGAATAGGTTCGGAAAACTTACCAACAGCCAACAATTGATTGTCTGCTGAATAAAGACCAATAGAAGTTATGTAAGAGATAGGAACATCAGTCGTAAACTCTTTTACTCTAATTTGAGATCCAGTCAAGTAAGTCGGATTTGAACTATAATTGAATTCGTTATGCTTAGCTCTACAGAAATACACAGTTGAATTAAGTTCAATTGTATTGTTGAATTGAATATTTTTAATTCTGTTTCTGATAGCGTCTGCTGATCCCGATATTTGAGAACCGGTCAGCATTGTTCTGATTCCTTCGTGCGAAACATTCATCTGCGTTGGTCCAATATTTTGACTTAACAGACCTGTTGAGATAGTGAATTCTCCATCTGATGCGGGGTTGGCGGTTCCGACTCGCATGTTAGCAAGATTGCTAGTAACTGCTTTGTGAGATGGTGTAGCGAAGGCACCGGCGGTATTTTGAGTGATTGTAATCATAAAGCCACCATCGACTGTTTGAACTTCGGACACAGTAATTTTACCATTCAGGGCACTACTTCCGTTTTCTAGGGCTGCTTTAAGCTCGTCTAAGCCATTTTTAGACCCAGCAGTTCTATTAAAAGTAGTTGCATTTGTTGCTCCACCGGCTGTAATAGTTTGAGAAGCACCATCAATAGACTTAATAGTTATGGCCTCTGTAGATCCAGCTTGACCAGTTGCTTTAATTGTGACCGAGGCGTGGTTACTTTGAAACACTGATGATGAAAGAATTGCAACACCAGCTTGGTAAAAAATCAAACCGGCTGCTGGTTTTGTTGAGTTGACCACTCCGCCGGAGAAGGTTTCTCCGCTGATCATTGCCTCAGACAATGCTCCAGAACCATCAAATGAGGTCTCGGCTAGAAGAATTCCATATTCTCCAGCAGGCGAGTTTACTTTATAAGATGAGGCTGCGCCTTCGTCTGACAACTTAATCGTCCTGTGGAAGACAGTGCCGTTTCCTTGTTCATAGAAAGGATGAACCCCAAGTTCCATTTGGAAAGAACCTTTTTTGATTTCGTCTTTTGCGAGAAGTCGAGAGAAAGATACCACTATGATATCTTCCAGTTTGTTTCCACCATCAGAAATATTGCCATCTTCATCGAAACGTTGAATTTCTCCGTCTTTATTATACCCCATCAAAACTTGAGCCATTTGATTATAGATGTTATTCTTTTTTGCTTTTTGGATTGTGGTAGCAGCATAGGCACTACTGTTCGTATGTGATCCTAGTGAGAGGTCGAAAATATGATTTGCCGATGAACTAAGATAGGGGTAGTCATAAACTGACTGAAACATCCCGTGAGCAAAGTTCTGAATGTTTTCATCTGCGTAAGTCCCACTAACAATCGTCCCAGTGATAGGAATTGCTTCATGTAGTAGAGTCTTTGTTGAGACCTTATCTTCTTCGTTTAGTGTTTTATAAACTGTCATTTTAAATATCCTTTAGCTTACTTTCGCAAATCTGACTGGGATGTCAACAGCATATCCTGTTGTCATACCGCTTACTCTAATTATAGTATCAATTATTTTAACATTTGTGGCTAATGTCGAGTTATCTTTTAGTGTATATGTAGTTGAGTTTGTTGATCCAATTTTGTCGAATAGATAATCCGAGACTCTTAAGTCTTGAGAGGCTCTTACTTTAAACTCTAACGTTGTCGATACAGGACCTCTAATTGGAGTATCAACATCTTTAAAGTCTTCTTGAGAAGGTGTCTTTACAAATTGACTACCGGGTCTCTTTTCCAATATATACATTGCCACATTGTCATCATCAACTTGCGAAGCGCCTGGAAATGTTTTACCATCGGCACTAATGATTTGCCCAAGTCTATTGTCCATCTCTATCATAAAACTAGTTTCGATTAGTGATTCGTCAATCTCAGTAACATTATCAGAATCCATACCAGCATCAATTTTTATGAAAGCTCCATCAGAATCAGTGCTTACTCCATATATCATGCCGTCTTTAGGTCCTGTTTCAGACACACCAATAGCCTTATTGTTTCCTGTTGAGCCATCATCCCATGTTGCCTTATTTACACAAACAACAAAGTTTCCTTGCAAAGTTGTTTTAACACTAGTGTTTTTCTGAGTGTTTAATTTCAAAATTGGCAAATACAACAAGTTTGGGTTTGGCAATGACAACAATTTAGACTTCATCATAGAAGTATTGTTTGTAAAAGCTTCAAGGATCGGAGTTTGCAAGATGCTCAAGTCTTGTAAAGCAGTTGTAGAACCGGTCTCAAACAGAGCGTAGTTGATCTCATCATCTCCTAAAGCAAACTGGCTTATTCTAAATGATCCATCGCCTAAAGCCAATCTCCTTCTACCTTCATCTGTAAGGACAACATCAAGTATGATGTCTCCACTATTGTTTTGAAAAGCCATTTTTTTTCTCCTATTGTTATCTAAATAGATAGTTTAAGTATTTGTTCATTGATCACTGTCAAAAGTTCCGTCTTGCAAGACTTTAAATGTCACATTGATGTCTATCTTTTTGCCTGTGTGTTTTGAGGTTAGCCTAATTTTAAAAGTTTTGCCTTCTTGACGTCTGAAATCTACAAGTTCTCCATCAAAAAATCTAGACTCTTTAGCTCCGTTTTGGCCAAGTTCCATCAATAATCTTGTATAATTAGGTTCTATTTGAAGTATCCTCTTCATAGATCTTTCTCTGGTTACATCTGTTGGTTCATCGATTTTATATTCTTTGAAATCTAATTTATATTCATCCGAATCTTTTATCAATTCCACCTCATACATGTCGGATGACTCAGATGGGGTTCCATGATACGAAAGAGACCTGAACAAATAGTAGTATTTTTTGTTTGCCATTATTCTATCTGAATAATATCCATTCATATTGTCAACAGGAACTCTTGGTCTAGAGTCTGCTGTTTTGTATACTAGACCTGTTTTTTCATCCACAGTTGCAATAAGTTGATCTTTAAAATCTGTTATTGACATTGGAGGAGTATTGATTCTATATATTTCATATATTCCAGTAAAATAATCTTCTTTTTCATATGTTGAATTAGACAACTTAACATTATCCAATGTTTCACGATCTCTGTTCGACAATGTGTCAAAATTAATCATGTTTATATCTTCTGGGAAATCAATAATTGTATCCGGTGAACCTTTAAAAAATCTAGGATTCATTATAAAATGAACAAACGGTTCATTTTTTCTTACATGCGCTGTTACATATGGAGGCATGTAAGTAGAATCTATAAAACTCTCTAAGTTTCTCTCCATCTCTATTTCAGCTATTTTTAGCGAAGGTTGCACCGTGACATCAGCATAACACCAGTATTTTTTAGCAAAAAATTCAGATTTATCTGCTGGGTAGAATTGGGGAGGGTCCCCAGCCAAGCTTTCGACATCGGATCTATTTTTGTTAAATACCACATTTGTATACCTATAAGATGATCCATGAATTGCTACAAGCGCATATGTTTTATATATGTATTTGCTTGAATATTTTAATTGAGAGTCAAGGAGCCCGTTATTTATGGTATAGTAAGTTTGAATTGGAGTTGTTGCATCGTTATTTATATATTTTTCTATTTTGTAACCAATTAGTTGTTTCGAGTGGTTCGTTGAATTAAATACTTCCTCTATGTCTTTTAGTTTTGATTTTATATCAACTCTGGTCTCGGAAAGAAACCTCATTGCTTGAACACCTTCTGAGAAATAATTTGTATCTATTGATGAATTTCCACCTTCTAATAAAAAAGTTTCATTGTTATTTTCTGAAAATCTGTGTATCGATCTTTTTGCAGCTACATCATAAAAATCATATATTTTAATACCAGCGCCTGAACCATCTATATTAAAAGATCTAAACGAAAAATTTTGAGGCTTTGTTAGGTTTTTAAAAACATTTTTTAATTTGTCGTTATTGAACATAGAATTGTTCAATATTGTATCATCTATTTTTTTATCATATTCTTGTAAATAATAATATGGAAAGTGAGACGCTTCATATTCTAGATTTTTTATTGTATACAATATGTGAATGAATCTTTGTTTTTCAGAATATTCGGACAGTGGGACCTCTAAATTTAATAATCTTTGAGGAAATTGATCAAAGGCTGTGTTTGTGTTTGGAAAATCAACGTCAAAACTAGTTTTTAATGTGGCTATGTTTTTTAATCGCTCATTTGATCTTGCTAGATGTATGTATTTGTTTAAATTATAATTAATTAATTGTTTTGTTGGTGTAACTTTTGTTTCATCTTCATATGTTGGTAAATGAAAGTTTTTTACTATTTTTTTGATAGATATTTTTGGGATATCATATGAAAATTTGTGATCTAAAATTTCTTGATTAATTGATATTGTTGATTTAATAAACTCTTCCCATTGCGCATGATCCCTGATCTCAGACTCAGATCCATTAATATATATTCTAGAACTTTTTTGCGGCTTAAGTTTAGAATCATCTTGTGAAGTGTTTAATACTATTGAGTGTTGAGATATTTTACCGGTAGAAAAATTCTTGGTAGTAAAGTTTCCGTCATCATCAATGCTGTAATAAAAACCTATCTCCGCTCTTAATGGGTCTGGAAAAGTTGAATTATCAAAAATTAAGTTTTCGTTGTCAATTATAAAACTCACTAATATGCTCCTCCCTCAGGTTGAGTTGGGCGAATTGTTTGTCCTTGAGCAGATGATTGTGATGATGTGCCAGTGCTTGTTTCTACAATATCGTTTTCCAAAAGAGAAAGAACGCCAGATTTGTTTCGGTCTTGCTTAACAATTATTGATCTTTGGAAAGATCTTTTGCTAGCGTCTAAGTTAACTACATTTGATTCAAAATCTGTTTGTATAAGATCGGCAACTGACATTTCAAACTCCTATTATAATTAGATTATTGTAAATAGTCGCAGCATAGTTATCTTTTAAAATACCTAATTCTGGTATTTCAAAGTCGTAAGCTTTAGCAATCATAGGTCTGTTGTATGTTTCTATAAGTTTGTTGCTAAGATCTGTGTATATTGGCCTAAAAAAATTAGGGACTCCACCTTCCATTTCGAAACCAACCAGTGCTTTTACTATAAAAATATTTTTTTGAGTCTCACTAATCACAGGTTCCAACTCTAAATTTTGAAGAGGGTCGACCATAGAATTTGAATAATTGGTGCTCATCATTGATTTTATCTGAGGAGGGATCTTTATGATATCAATTGATTTGTCAGAAATTAATTTTCTGATGTTTGATTTTTTATTTGATAGCTGTAAATCTTTTATAGTTTTAATCGAGCCATTTTTAACAAGAAATTTCCTAGGAACAACACTAGAGACTATGTCAAGAATTTTTTTGTCCTCTTTGTTCAAGACAGTCTTAAACCTCTTGTAAATTGAATCTAAATCTTTTGTTAAGAATTGGCTTGAATCCCCAATGTAGTATCTAGAGTCTATAAGTGGGTCTGCGGATTCTTCAACTTTTCTATCTAAAATTGTCTTTTTTGGGGCTTCGATTGTTATATTGAGTCTAGACATTGTATTTTGACTAGTCTTGTTTCTACTTTGAATTCCTTGATTATCAATTAAAAGATGAGTTTTCGCCATCCTAAACATTTTAAAATCATCCGGATTCATATTGATGACTCCTCTTGATGTCGATATTCTTTTTTTACCAAATATTAAAGATGACGGGGTGAGATATGCTGGATGAGAAGAGTTATTATAAAAGTCTGTTTTTTCTTTTTTAAGTAAAAATCCTGATTCTTGTTCAATGTTTAAGTTTGGATAGTATTTAGCCTGCTCCGCTAAAAATCTGTTTGTATAATCTACTGGTGTCATACTCACGATGCCGCTATGTTTTTCAGAAAATATATTATATCCCAATAAATGTTTTTGAACATTGTATACTTGTGTCTCAGCTGATAAGAAGTTTGAAGAATTTTTTGGTTTTTGAAAGATTTTCGAAAACTGAGATGTCTTTTTTGTTTTGGACATGTCATAGGTTTTTAAAAATAGATCTCTAGCTTGTTCAAATTTGTTTAGCGTCATTAATATTTTTTCAGGATTATTGTTTGATAATGGCAACAAATCTCTAACTATTTGATAATACACCTCTTCACCTACGTTAGATCTCAACAGCTTCATTGTGTTAAAGTAATTAATTGATGCTTGACCTATCTTAGAACCTTTAACTGATTCTGAGGATACATCTAGGTTAGAGGGTGTAGCACTAGTTACTCCCCTCATTGTATCGTTCACAAATTTTTCTGAGAAAACATTATTTGAGTAGTCATAGTTGCCAAGTATCATTGATGAGTTGTGATACTTTTTCAAAAACTCTATTGATGAGTCTAATCTTTTACTAATTGTTCTTACATATTCTTCAAAAAAATCACTAACGTTTAATTCTAAAATGTATGACACTTTTTCCAGCGATTCTCTATCTTTGTCACAATCTTTAAATAACAGTGTTTTAATTCCTGGACCTAAGTCCAAGTGTAGCTCTGCTATTTGAGAGATTAATTTACCATTATCTACATCTTCTTTGCTAAGTTTTTCAGGGTTCAAATTATCAATCGTTGATGATACTATAAGTGTGTCATAGAAAAAATCAATTGGTTTATTTCTAGTGGTAAAAATTCTTCCCTGTCTTTTTAAACGGTTGTCTTCAAAGAGTAGTCTGCAGACTTCAAAATCTTTAAATTTCGTTGGTGTTGATTTTTTAACTCTTAATTTACCTTGTTCATAGTCGGAAGAGTCATATATTTCTCTCCTAAGTATTCTACCTCTTAGTAATTTTGTCATGTCGTTGATTTTTGAAAACAAAGGCATGTTAATAGATTTTATTTTTCTAGCTATCTCAGAAGTTTGAAGACTAATCGTTTTCTCATTAATGAAAATTAATCCAAGTATTTCACCGTCGTCTGACTCTGTTTCAATTGTAAATTTTATAGATTTGTTCATATCAGTATGCTCCACCATATCCGTCAAAATCAGCACCTGCGGATGCACCGGTGCCAAATTCTGATTCGCCATCATCTCTATTTAATGTCGGTAGATTACCTCCACCTAGATTCGGTCCAGACCCTCCTCCAGGACCGAAGTCGCCTGGTCTAGCACCATCGGTTGGATCGGCCGGTATAGGTTCGGGAGCTTGTCTTGTCCTTGCGGGAATAAGTTTGACATTGTCAACAACAGGTAAGATTATTTTGTAATTTTCTTCTTCTACAAGTCGTAAAGTTTTGTGAGGACTTTCTGAGTGTTCAGATCCTTCCATGTATCTTCCTGAGGGGTGTAGATGGACCGGCCCTGAGTATTCTTGATTTGTTACGGGATCGAAAAAATAATTTGATCTTGAATTTATCAATCCAGATATATATACGACTTCCCCGACCATAGGTCCACAAAATTTATTGAAAGTTTTGTTGTTTGCAAACAGATCGTTTCGCAATATCGTCGACGCATATATGTTTAAATTTGAAATATTCTCAAATTTATATAGACTTTCAAGGTTAGCAGCAGCTTCAAATGCTGTTTGAATGGTGGGACCTTCTTGGGAGATTATTGGTGTTTTATCTATTCTAAACGTTGTTTTATAGTTTATTTTTGATACAGAAAGAGTGGGTGGCATTTGCATATGTCCATCATTAGAGGCAATTAAAACAAATGTGCTTGGATCATCGAAATCAAATAAGTTGGCAACTCCACCATTTAAACGCGTAATTATTGAATCGTCTTGAATAAATGCAATTTTTATATAAATATCAGAAGAATATCTTCTTTTAAACCACAATCTATCTTCTGTTTTTGAAAAATCATACATAGACAAGAAAACTTCAATATTATAGTGTGAAAATTGATCGTCTACCACTATCTTATCGATATAGACATTCGGTAAATTTTCTTTTCCTATTCTTTCATTCATTAGTCACAATCCTCTAGGTCGCCTGGGCTTACTCTTGTAGAGTAAATATCGAACCTATCAGTTCTTTGATCGGGGCAAACTATTTCTCTATCTAAGAAACGATTATTGATTTCCAACTTACGACCAGTTGCGCAAATATCTTCGTCAGGTATTTCATCATCTATACGCAAAGACAAATAAAAAGAAGCAAATTCCTTATTGTCTCTACCCTCTTCAAAGCTAGTTCTCTCACCCGGACCATAATTTCCATCATTATCAATTAGTATATCCTCTTGGACTAAAGATGGATTAAAGTTGAACAATAGTGGCTCCAACGCTCCATTTGTTTCTCTTCTGTTAGGATCCATAAATACCTCTACATTAAAATTTTCTTTCTCATAAAAAGAACCAAATTCTTTCAATAGTATTATTGTGCTTTCGAAAGTTAACTCTACATATCGACCTTCAGAATCAACTGGTGATGTGAATTCTTTACCATTTGAGGGTTCTAATAGTTCGTTTTTAATCGTAGCAGAAATATTAAAGTCTACATCAACTTGTGGTATCCTTACTATGCCTTGTCTAGACTGTGAAGTTCCATCGTGCTCTAATGTGGAATCTTTTATTTCTCCTTGTAGCATTTGAACTTGAATACTTGGAGAGTTGTCAGAATTATACGATGACCGACCTAGCGCTTTAGGATCGGACTGGCGTTTATTCATTTTTGTTTGCAGTTCTATCTTATTGCCTATTTGAACCTGACCGGTTTGTATTCTCTGTTCGTCTCTAAAGGCTCTATTGGTTTTAAGCTTTGGAGTCTCATTCAATATTCTAGGGTGTGCTTCTTCTTGAGTTTCCGTTGAGTCTTTCGCTTTGTATAAGATATCATCATCAACAAACTCGTAAGAGTGTGGTTTAAATTTACCGATTGAATATAAATAACGACCGTAAGGAGTCATTTCTATTTCCATTACTTCTGTTTTTTTATTAAAAAATGTCATATATTACCTCCTTATTGTCCCGGCGGTCCGCCGCCTACTGGTGGTCCATCGCCACCAAAGTCTTCAGGATCTGGGTCATCCGAGCCACCACCTCTATTTTCGTTATCGTTATTTTCTCCAAAGGTTGTAGTTTGAGTCGATCCTGCTCCACCGCCAGTTCCAAATTCTGGTTCATCTTCATCTCTGTCAAGCTCTGGGCCCCTATAAACACCAGGGCGACCGCCTATACCTCCAGGGTTGTCTGGTCCGTCACCATCATCGCCAGGAGTATAACTCGTCCATGGGGCTTCAATTTCATCAAACAAGCCAAAACCAAAGTCAACACCAGTTTCTACAATTTCAGCAATCCCTTCTTGAATAAGGCCACTAAGTCCAGAATCATTAACATCTGCTAAAATAATTTCTGGGGTTGTTGCTTGGATTGGATCCCAGTCTGGGATTGAATCAGTGTAGTTTGCTATATCTTCGGGTCTAAAATTTCCTAATTCAACCTCTGCATCAATTTTTACCAACTCAATTGTAGAAAAGAAATCATAGGGCCAGTTGTATTGAATATAATCGTTAATTCCAAATTCGTTATTTTCGAAATCAGAAAACAATGATTCACCAGAATCACCCTCTTCATTTTTTGAAATCGATTTTTTAAAGTAATTGTTGGAAGCACGTTGCTTTACTTTGAAAACCATCCATTTTAATTCTGTTGGTAAGTCGATTAATGTGTTGCCTTTTTCTCCACCGGGACCAAGTAGTTCCTTCTTCAGTATTGGGTGTGTAATTATCACCTCATCTGTCTCCATTTCATCAGCAAAATCTGGAGGTAAATTCTGCCATATGTCAATCAAGTCTTGTTGATTAAATGTGTGATGAAACTCAAAAATATACATTGCTATTGGTTCAATCTCATCTTCACTACCATTAATAAAATCAAAAGAAGGTGGAAATATATATTTACCCATTTTGTTAAGTTGGTTCAAAACTGATCTACCTATTTGATTTTGGGGATTTCCTTGAGTTAAAGCGCTTCTAGAAGAGCCACCTTTCTTAAATTCTGTTACCATTTTTTTGTCTATCTTAAAAAACTTTTTTCTTCCAGACTCCATTAAAAATGGGACTGCTACTACAGCTTCTGATACTGTTTTTGCTGAACGGACTTTTCCTATCTTAGCAGGTTTGTTTGAGAACCCAAGCTTTGCTGACAAATCTTCATACATAGTAGTTCTCTCTAAAACTGATTCTTGCCAAGCTTCATCAATTTTTCCAACAGACATAAAAACACCCTCATCTGATTCTGGGGTTCTGCCGTATTGGTGCCACATTCCTCTTGGAACAGATTCAGATTGGTGATTCGGGATTGTAAAGTGATCAGACGACGTTACATGATTAAAATTTAGCATTGGAGTTTCAAATTTGGTCTGAATTATCCATCTAAAATCTTGTTCTAATGATGAATCAACAACTAGTTTGTCATCCGTTCTGCTTGTTATTCTGCCAAGCCCTAAAAGATTTAAGCTTGCACTTATTTGCATTGCATTATTGTTTATGTTGCCAAAAGATTGTGGACCATGATTTCCTGTTATGGTTCTGTTGTTGCCCTCGATATAAAAACTACTATCAAATCTTGTATATGTAAAGCTAGCAGATTGTTGAATTTCTTCCAAAGAAGTTTTCTTGCCTGTTCCGACCACCACAATATCAACCCAAGCTTGGCCATGATAATAAGGGGGGGTAAATGGAAAATTGAATCCATCGTGCGAATCTCTATTTATAGCCAGGTCTCCACTTGCTCCAACAGTGGGTTCGTATACACGCTCTCTGCTTTCACTTAGGTGATAAATACTGTTACTAGCGCTAGCAAATGTTGTCCTTCCTCTAGATGGAGGGCCGAAAGCGGAAGGTCTAGAATACATTGTAAAACTTTCACGCGCGTTATCCTGAAGGATGATGTCTTGTGGAGTTAAATATTTTACTGACTTATCTAGATGAGATACGGCAGTCCTGGCTTTATCCATGCTTCTATACATGGCTATTCGCATTGCGTATTCTGTATCATTTTTTAAATAAAATCCGTCGCCTTGTTTTTTGGACGCAAGTGAAGTAAATTTACCATTATTTAAGAAAAATTCTGGGATTTCAGCTAGAAAATTATTAGCCATCATACCATATAGTTCATCTCCTGTCCCGTCCCAAATTGCAGAAGAAGACAGAGCGCCTGATGGGTGGGGTTCTAGGCATTGTAGTTCAATGTTTTTTAAAAAATTCTCAGGTTCCAAAAGTGCCTCGAAAGGTATTCTTGTATCAAAATTGTTCGTAATAGAATTCACGCCATCTCCCTGATGGGCAGCACCTCCTAAATCAACTTTATCACTGTTATTAAGAGCAGTGGTAATTATTGGATAATCAACTGCGACGCCTGATTTAATCGTGTTCATAAGAACGCCAGGAGCAAACAAAGGTCCCATAACAAATTGTTTATGAAAATTAGGATTGTCTGAATTCCAATTAACAGTTCCTTGATTAAACAGGTTGATGTTTTTTTCGTAAGAGTTGTAGAACCTTTCTGCCAAATCAACGACTCTCTGGCAAGGATAGAACCCTTTATAAGGAAGAAATTTTTTAACAACACTACACCTTAAAGACAAAACTTGTCCATTAGATATTTCTTTGTGGTCTTCGCTTACGAGTTCAAATTGTCTCATAAAATCTGAATTAGAGTAGACTTCATAGAACTCATCGGACGAAGAGTTTTCTGCGCCTGATTTTCCACCAGTTACTTCAAACATATCTAATTCAATATTAGATTTATTCAATACATAATCTTCAACTTGGGTGCTTATTCTAAATTCAGGAACAACAGAATGGTTTTTCGCTTTTCTCCTAGCTTCTTCAATAAAGTTTTCATATGTGTCATAAAATGGTTTTTTAGGAGATAAGACGTATTGTCCGGAGGAATCTTTTACATGCCTCTTGTTTCCAGCGTCCCATTCCGCTTGACCATGAAATACACTAACGCCTAATTGACTAAGACCTCCGGTTTGTTGTATAATCATGCCGGATGGATTCGAAACCGAAGCGGTATGCGAGAGAGTGTGTCGTCTATTGTAATAGGGGGATGGAAACAAATTGTGATCAACAGAAGCGGCGGTTGCTCCATTCATAGCGCCTTCTAAGTCTAAATTTAATTGTGAATAATTATTTTGCAAAATACCAGATCTTTGTGCTGTTGGTCCGGTTAATGTATTTCCAACAATTCTGGTTCCCTCTTTGGAAACGGGGACGCAACAAGAGTTTGCCAAATCAGATTGAGGATCGCCATACCCTTCTTCGTATGTTGTGAATATCTCTGATGAATCTAGTGGCCATGAGCTACGATCTAATGTGTTAAATGGAACATATGCTGCTCCGCCACCGGCAACATTGATTCCGAACTCAACTAAATTACCTAGTCCTGTTGTAATAACTTCTCGTCTATCTTCACGATTATGACGATAAAAGCTCGTAAAGTTAGGTCTTTCTAAATTGTCGTTTCGGAACTGATTTTTCATGTGTGGGTAAACAGTTTCTCTGTATTGTAAAAATTCCCAGTAACTTAGTGGAGATTCTTGCGATTCAATTCCTCCGTCAGCATAGAGGGAATATATCTCATTATATTCTGTATTTTCTTCTAAGGGGTCAAATTTAAGCAATTTATTAACACGTTCATTGGCAAATCCAATGAGTTGGTTTGAAAAGCTTGAAACAATTGAAAACTTCTCAATATTGTCATCGACATTGCCATTGGCGTCTTTAATGTGTCGACCCACATTCCACGTAAGGGGATATGCTTTTTGAGCAATTGCGGGTTCCGTAAATGTGTTGATTGCTGAATAGCGATCTCTTACTCTGAGCTCTCCAGTTGTTGATACATTTCTTAAAGGTCCTGGTTGGACAACAAATGTTAAGGTATTGTTTTCCCTGTGATGCCTAGTGATTGGATTTTCAGATGCACGCAACTGGGTCCATGTAGAATATCCATATGGACCATTCCTGTGAAGATTGATTCCTGCTAGTTCGTCTCTATCGGCAATTTGTGCTGATGTGTATAAGGCATTTTTACCGGACGATACTGTATTACCATCAATAGAACTAGACACAAGGGTGTTCATACCTACAAAGTCAACAAATAATGACATTAAAAACTCCTATTGGGGAAATATACTTGATCCTGATGGGAAGACAATTGCTTCAACATATCCGACTGAGGACGAAACAATTCCGTCTCGTGGGGCATAGCCCACAATTCTTTGAGTTGGAGCGCCCGTTGAAGATCCTGCTGCACCAGATGTTGCATTGTGAATCCACGAATATTGAAGTTCGCTTCGAGGTATGGATGTGTTAATAAAAGCATTGTCATGATTACTACCAGTAATTATGTTATCGCCTGAATATTCCATTCTCTTGCTAGTATTTCGATGTTGTTTATTGAAAGATCCTTGAAATACATAACCTTCTGATTCTATTACCCCATATGTTGCATCGGTTCCAAACTTGCCCATATGAAGCGCTCTAAGGGTCCTTAAGCCCCTTCTATGTCCTAAATGGTCTTCTACCCTTATGGTGCCTTGTTCGCCGCTCCCAGAGCCCAATACGGAGCTATTACGAAATGGTAAAGCATTGTGAACAGAATATGTTGTTGTATATGCGTCAAGATATCCTGTAGATTGAATTTCAGGCCCACCGGGTGCAGAGAATCTTGTCACAACATTTCTTTGTGAGCTAGTGAGATCTGTTCTAGGAATTGTTATGACGTTATCGTTAGAAAATGAGGTGCGATCAGTTGTTGCACCATCAGCAAAAGCAGTGTCATTACTGTCAAAGTGGGAACCAGCAGACATGGGAGAGAAGCTCCCACCGTTTCCTGCAGCTCCTAGTAGTGCTGCTTCAGAAATAGAAACTTCACCAGTTGTTGCATCATATCTAGATACTTGTATTAAGGGGCCGATATCTGGACTATTGTTTATCGTAGATTCTAAGTTAGCTAGTGTCGCTGCCCAGTCTGATGCTGCAGATCCAGTGTTTGTAAAGTTTATTGTTATTCTTATAGTATCAGTTGATCTTAAAATAGTGCCGTTTGCATCTCCATTATGCCAGCGTATAAGAATTGCTCTCGTTTCATCAGCGCCAGAGTTAACCACATAATTAGCCCTTTGTATTCTATATACTCCTCCAGAATTATTGAGAGGTGTTCTAGATGAAACATTTAGGTCAAAATCAACTTTGGCTTGACTATATTCAACGCCTGTAACAGAACTAGTAACATCTGGTTGTCTATTTCCGTTTGTTCCACCTCCAAATATATTTCCTTTTATATATGGAGCAATACCAAGCAATGTTTGATAGTGAGTAGATTGCGGAAGAGCTGTTGCGATAAATGGTGGAAGAATGTTGACGTTTGAATCACTATATGCTTCTAATGCCCACGTCTTTTGAAATGTTGGAGAAACAGAAAATAACTCAATTTCGTTTCTATAGTTACCAGCTTTTTGAGATCCGGATAAAGTTTTTATATTTTTTATGTTAATTGGTCTCTTAGCGTGCTCACTTCTGTAACGATTAGCTTTTTGTAACCTACTGGAGGGATAGGGACTCTCGTAATCAGGCCCGACAAATCCAATTGCTCCATCATCACCAGATGCAACGTGATCTTTTAATAGGATCGACCATCCCTCTGGTCTTGAAAACTCTCCATCAGAGCCTCTGTTTAAATCGACATGCCTATATTGCAACCCTCCAACATGTTGCTCTGTGAATGGTCCTTGCATTGGAACATCATTGTGATTACCCACAATATCATTGTGCAAATTTGTAATGTGGACTCCGGAACTATACGAGTGTTCGATGTGCCTATTAAATCCCGAGTCTATTGTCCCGGACATAATATTCATTGGAATGACAAAGTCGCTTAATACGCTGTAGCCATATTCCTCACCTGCTCTGTTTCCTATTAAAGCCGTCGCATTATACTTTTTCTTTGTAGGCGATAAATCATTATTTGGAGGCTCTTGAATTATTGCAGATCCTGGGCCAACACCTATTGTTAAGATATTCTGCGGCACACTTTCTAATCTACCTGCTGGGGCTATAGACTCGTGGAACAAATGAATATTTTTTCTTCGTCCAAAGTTAGTTCCGCCGTGGATTGTTTCTTGAGATGATAATCCTATATCCATAGTTTTGGCAAACTTTCTGATGGCATAAGTGTCGCTTATTCTTGTTGATCCGTCAATTTCTCTCCTCAACAAGCCTGAAGATTGTATAGAATGATTATTTTTTAACACCCTTAGTGTTTCTCTGAGTGATCCGTTAGTGGGCGAAGAGCTACCTGTTGGTTTTTGCTTTCTTTCTTTTTGCCACAATACGTGATTGGCTTCATTGGATGTGACAGTAGGAGCGTGTCCAAACTGCCAATTATATTTCATTTCTGAAATTCCTTTTATGGAACCTTCCGTAGATTCAAATGTTGTAACTATTGGTATTTGGTGGACATATTTGCTTCGCTCTAGGACATGGCTTTCGACAACATTGTTGATTTTCTCCGCAAATCTAGCAGAGGCAGGAACTAATTGTTGTAGGGCTACGGAGATTGAGTCATCAATCCATTTGTAGAATGAAGTAAATTTTTCTAAATCCGGTTCATTTTCTACATCTTCAAAGAATCTGTCTCTAAGAAAATCAGCTAGCGCGTATCTGTGGTGATATCTTTGGTTTGGTTGGCCAATTAGGTTGTTTAAGTCTAAAGCAGTAGAAAATATATTCATCATCTCATCTGATACAACTCCCCACATTGATTTTTCAAAAGAGTAAAAGTTGTCAGAAACATCGTCATCAACAAAAAACTGTTCTGTTTCGTCAGTCTTGATGGTTGTTAAATCGGATGACATAAGGTCATCGGGTAGTCTTTTTCTAGCAGAAAACAAATAGTTTTTGTCCACAATCTTAGATGTAGAATTATTGAATCCAATTCCATATGCAGCCACATACAGACCAATTGTGTCTCTTAGAGGGCCATAAGCATCCCCTTTAGAGCCGGAAGACAAGTCGGTAACCAAGAACCTACCTGCAGCATCAGAAGCTGTCAGATCGTGAAATGCCCAATGGAAAGCTAATGTTTTTTCTCTAGGTATTTCATCTGGGTAAACATTTACAAGGTCTTGTTCAAATGGCTCATTGGCACCAAATGTTTCAGAATCAAAAGCGTGCTGCTTAATTGCCTCGTTTGATAAATAACTATGCCAATATCTCAAGTAACCTAACTTAATGTCTGTATGATGGAGAGTTGTTCCTGTAAAGTTGTCTAAATGAGCACCAGCATAGAATATTTTATCGGAGGAGTAATAAGAGTGTGCTACGCGAGGCGTTGATAACAGAAATGAATTTCTCTCCGTATTTCCATCAGCTTCGACTCCGTAGAACTCTAGTAAATAGTCATCTCTTGTAGCTCCAGCAATATTTGGTGTAGGATATGTGGCATGTTTTAGCCTAACAGCCAAAGACCACTTGTTATTTTCATATTGATTGTTATACCATTTTGTTTCTAAAAATGTGTCTGAGCCACTCAAGACAAATTTAGCACGTTGTTTGTCTTGTGGGTTTAGGCTGTTTTCAGATGCCGAATGGACAACATATATTTGTAATCCAGTATCTCCGCCTACAAAATTTGAAGTAGTGGCGGTTCCTCCATTTATTTTAAATCGATTAGATAAGGTAGCATCACCAGCAATTCTAATTTCTGTATTTCCAGCTCCGCCGGGAACTGCTTGAGTAAAAGTTAGCGTGTCGTTAGAATTCGTAGTTGTAGAAACGGCCACTGTGATTTTTCCAGCGTGGCCATTTGATGACTCAATTGCATTTTTAAGTTCATTCGCAAGTTTTGCTTGATCTGGGCTAGCTACTGCTACATTCACTCTAATGTTTGTTCCACTTATCACATCACCAGTGGCTTGTCCACCACCGTTATTGAATTTGTAAGTTCTAGAAGTTCCATCAGTGGAAATAAGGGTTATTGTTTCATTGTCGCCGTCAAGATCGACAGGGTTTGCTGTTATCATTTGGAACGTTGCTGTGGCAGCAGATGGATGAGTGTATCCGCTGGGTCCAGTAGAGTGGTATCCACCCACGGATGCCGTTAAATAAGGATATGGATTGTAATTTGGTTCGTTTCTTCTTTGTTTCCTTGGTAATATTATTTCTGTTTGTAGGGTAAAAGATCCTGTGTAATTCGTGTCTCCGGATATGTGAATATTACCATTTAGAGATGATGTTGTTTGATAAATTGTTGCATCAGAATGCCCATCGACATTGAAGTCCAAAAATTTTCTTTCATATGATTTGTATTCATAATTGTTTCTCAAAACAAATGTTGAATCATCAGCATACATCTTAAGTTTAACAATGTCTTGCCCAATCCCAACAGATCGGAAAAAGTTTCTAAATGACTTTTCTGTCCCTTTTGATTTATAAATTGTGTTTAGGTTATTGTATATGTTGTGGTATATTGTGTTTCGAATTTCATTAATTTCTTTTTCATAGATTTCATTATCGTCTTTTTGTCTAAACAATTCCATTTTTGTCGCATCAACAAACAAGTCCGGTAGGACAAATCCTTTATTGTAAAGGAGTTGCTTGGCAAATGGCAGAGCCTTTGCTGATCCGCTTATGTAATGATGATCGTGAATCTTGTTAACAAAACTGATTTGATGCCACAAAGTGTCTAGATAGGAGCCTAGTATTTGAGACAAGAACTTAAGTTGTTTTCCATTCTGTTCATCTTCTTCTTGCATCCATCCGGGAAAATAGCTGTAGAACATGGAAGTGTTTTCTAAGTCAGCAAGCGATCCAGATGTTTTATATTCAGCTTTCTTTGCTATAACGTCAGGATGGGTGGAATAAATAATAGGGTCTAAAAATTCTGGTTCGTTTAATTTTTCTCTTATTGCTGATCCTGTTTGTCTAATGCTATCCGCATAAGTTCCCAATATTCGTCCATTGTTAATTCTTCCGGAATAATCCAGCACATCTCTATCGGTTGAGTGGTATCCAGTGATACCTTCGTTAAATTTAAAATAGCAGCCTAATGCTACATTGGCATCGTGCTTATTAGTTCCTCCACCAAGAGGGATAAACCAATTGTTAAATATGTCCTCAGGCGTCCTTGCTGTTTTCCAAAATCGGAATTCATCCAATGACCCTTCAAGTGGGTAATCATTGTTGTGTTTTCTACCAATTCTCATGTTTAAACCATCTGTCGATGGTAGTATTGAAGAAAACAGGGGAAATGTGCCAGTTATTTGCTCTAGACTTTGGCCCATTAGTTGTCCATTTTTGTATCCTTTGATCATAATTCCAGACGAGGAAGACAGCATAGATATAGCATAGTGATTCCACTCTGTATCGGTGACTTTGGTGTTTACGGTTCTCTCTATTTTTTTACTGTCTTTTTGATTGACAAATATTTTAAGTTCCCCGCCACTCATTTGTCTAATTTCAATGTCTCCATCCCCAGGATTAGCTTGATGATGATCCGTAGTCCCAGCGGTTCCAGAAATGTGGAGTATTGTTCTTGGGCTTGCGACGTCTGCTAATTTCAACCAAAACTCGGCTGTTATCCCATCTTCTCCGCGAAACTCAAAAGCACTAGTTCTTTTTTTTGATTCATCATATATCATTGAATCATCAAAGGTTGAATCTAAAGTCTTGCCTAACATTCCAACAGATGCGGTGTGTGGACCGCCTCGAACAACAATGTAGGTATTTGTATTAAGGTTCAAATACCCATTTGTTCTTGGGTATAAATTGTCAAAAACATATTTGTCTAAATAAGATGATGAGTTTTCAAACTCTATTTTTTCATGGAGAGTTCCATCGTATGGATAATATCGATGGATTCTCTCAAATGCTTTTTCGTAATATAATTCGGCAGAACCAAACTTAGCAAAATTTGATGCGGAAGCAAAATCTATGGGTGGCACAAATTCGTCAAACTGCTTCCTTTTTGCTTCAATAAAATCGGAAGACTCAACTTGATCAACTAGTTGCTCAGTCGTTACGCTTTTTTGAATTTTTGGTGTGCCTTTATTATTAAATAAATTTTTAATGCTCATTAATCTACCACTCTGAATTTAAACCGGTAAGGTTGTTCTTCCCAACCATTTTCCTCATCATAAAACGAGTATTGTATATCATATAAATATCCCGCTTCCAGATAAGTTGTGTCTAAATCAAAGTAGTTTCCAGAGACATCATAAGATAATCCTGTATGTGCTGGTTCTGTTGTTGAACCTGTGCCATATGGAACAACAACGTAGTCGTCTATACAGCGTCTAAGTTGGAACGAGGCGCTTGGTATCGTTAAGCTTGGTATTGAAGATCTAACAGCGATAGTGTGAATGTTCGGAGACCAGTTTTTTTCTCGAACATATAGGTTGAATCTGTGAGTCTGGTCTTTTCTGTATTCTTTTCTAAGGCTTGGCATCGACAAAACATAAGTGTCTTCCGGATTATACCCAGTAGAGCTAAATGACTTGACCGATATTGATCCAGTTGTAAATTGATTTGGAGCGAGACCCAAAGCATGATCAAATGCCGTGCTTCCACTAAACCACACATCATAGACTGTTGTTAGTGAAGGGGAGCCAGTCATAGCAAATGTTGCCGAGTATATTCCCGTTGCAACATGAGATCCGGTAACCACATATCTGTTGTCGCTGTTGACATTACCAGCAATATCTAAAGATAAGGCCAAAGCACTACCTGCTGGACCTGAATTGTCGGCTGAGCCGGAAAATAAACTAACACGAATTGCGTTAGAGCTACCAATAGCAGGAATATCCCTTAAACGACCACGAATTCGATTATACAAAAATATTGTATTCAAGTTGTCGTCGGCAGGTGCTAGGGAACTAGATAAGTAGAATGATCCCCTGTCGTCTCTTCGTGAACTGTCCCACCGAGCTTCAAGAACTGGTCTTTGAAAATAAAACTCCGAATCTCGTCCAAAGAATTTTTTAGTAAAGAAAGATTTAGATCCTGTCTCTGTAGCGTTTGTAAACTTTATGGCAAATCCATCGTTGTCTTTTGATCCCAAAACATTTCCAGCACTGTCTATCCATTGTTCTACCAGCGTTGTCACATCAACACACAGATCTTCGAGACCTGTTGAAAATGTTTGAGTGAAAGACGAACTGTTATCAGTATAAAAATCTCCGCCTTGTGTTGCCCATTGGCCGCTTCCACCAGTAAAAGATGTTTCAACTATTCCACCGTTAATTGTCAAATCAGATGCGTTTCCATTGGTTACTGCTGGTATTGTGGTGTTTCCACCAAAACCAGTAGTTGATTGTTTTATTGTCAAGGTGTCGTCAGTATTAGAGTCTGTGCTTAAGGTAACTACCAACTTACCGTTGTGACCAGCTGAACTTTCTATTGCGGTTTTTAGCAGTGCGGCTATACCACCCTGCGTGGTGGCTGTTGAACCTACTCCATACCATCTAACTGTTTTGCCTGATTCATCATCAGTATCAGTAGCGGCATTGGCGAAAGACCCTCCGTTTTGGAACTTATATGTTCTTTCTGTTCCATCTGTTGAAGTCAAAGTTATTGAAGGAGGCGTTCCATCATCAATACTAGTAGGACTGGCATTTACAATTTTTATTGTCGCACTGGCAGATAGGAAACTGTTATTTGCATTAATCCAATTGGATCCTATTCCGTCTTTAGTTAAGTCTTCATAAAGATCCATGTCAATGCCATAACCTTCTTGCCAAGAGCCTGAAACACCTTGAACACTTAAGGTAAAGTCGGACGGCACAGTTTGAGAATGAGGAGCGTTATACATTTTCAAATAAAATGATACAGATCCAGATGCTGGGATTAGACCAGAAGATCTGTCGCTAGTTATGTTTGGTATGTCAAATTCTATTAGCGTTCTGGCTAGTTCTGCGGAGGATGAATTTGCTTGCCCATAAATTGAGAATGTCTCCAACACATCAGAAGCGCCCATATTCGACCCGGTGCCTCTAGTAACCAAATTTTCTTCAAAAGCATTTGTTATTACATTGTCTTTTGTTGCAAAATATCTACGTATCATATTGCTGCCCCTTGTATGTCTTGAGCGGGATATTTTATTTCAAATATTACATTCCTAGGCGCCTTTATGTAGGTGCCATCTTTAGATTTCATTGACTCGGCTGTTAAGCTAGTAGTAGAATAAGCTTCGCCAAATTTATCCAAAACTGTTACAAAAGTTGTATCGGTCACGCCTGGAGTCTTATTTATTAAGTTATAAACGTCAGTTATGTAAAATGCCTCACCTACATACATTTTTTCTTGAAATTTTTCTACCAATCTAGCATTTACTACATTTAAAACTTCAAACTTATCCCTTGTTGGATCTACTATGATTTCATATGAAAGTCCTAAGTTGTGTATTTTCGCATCGTAAATGTCTATTTGATCATTGACCATCTTATTTTTATTAAGCCAAACTTTTAAATTATTTTTTGTAACCAAATTTGTTTGTTTAAGGTAGCCGTTAGAATCTTGAGACACAACATATAAACTCATTCGCCTGTTGGTAACGGAAGGGTCGTTCACTACTGTCGCTCTTTTTATGGTGCCCAAGCTAGACGGCATTGTATATACAAATGTTTCATAATCATTTTTAGTCACAGCTCTCATTTGAGCTGCTTTGGATGAGTATGTCATATATCTCAATTCTTCACTCGTTGGTTCAGAAGTGTTCCCTGATATACTTTCCTCATTTGCAACCTCTAAAGATCCCTTTACTAGTAATTCACTAGCAGTGTTACCAATTGTTCTGGGAAATTCCATGCCATTTAATACAACCTTGTTTAATGCACCAACGGCGACATTGATTTCTTGCTGTTCATTTTTGTAATAAAATATTGTTAATTTTGTGTTCGATGGTGCAATCCCTAAAGATTTATTCTGTATAAGCGAAGATGGATCAAAAGCAGAATCAATGATGTAATTTCTACCTGACATTCTTAAGGTCGCTTGCGATGGATCTAAGAAATCCTCTACCGAACTATCATCGCTTATACCATGACCAAATTGTAAATATGTTCCAGTTTGGTCTTGGACCAAAACAAATCTTCTAGGAACAATTTTAGGCTTAATGGTATTGGGGACTCCATCAGCTTTAGCATTTTTGTTTGTAGTATTTACATAGATCACATCTTGAGACAGATTTTCTACTTCATAATATTCATGACCTTCCGAATCTCTAACTGTTCTTATCTCGGATATTGACGGAGGACCAATTCTAACTCTCAAAAACTTTTGATGTGCCCCAATATTGATCTCAGTTCTGAATAAAACTGTTGATTTAACATTTCCATGAGCTTTTATAGCATAGCTAGTTGGCTTACCAGTTGAGTTGGAAAATCTAGCCGCGACTATTTCATTTTGAACATTAGCAAAATCGACATCTTCTGTTAACACAAATGTTTGTTTATTGAATGTTGAAAATTCACTGCCCTTTTTTAACACTGGTATCAGGTCTGATTGTGGACCTAGACCGCTAGTATTGGCAGGAACGATAATGTAAAATGTAGCCGTCGCCATGACTGACGGTCCAGCTGTAAATTTATAACCTTCGTTTCTTGACAACTTCCTAACATTTTCATATTCCAATGCTGTTTCTAGAAAACTTTCATTTACTTGATAGTCCAAATAAAATGAAAGCATATCTCCAACATATGCAACTGAATCTAAAATATAAGATCCAAACGAATTTTCAGAAAAATCTTTAAATGAATCCGGATAATATATGGATGCATGATCAATAAGGTTTCTCTTTATTGAGTCAAAATCTCTAGCGGTGTAATCTATCTTAATTTTTTTCTTTGGCATCAGTATAATCCTATTGTTTGACTATCATCGATGTTTAAATCGAAAAGTCTTCTTTCTGTGTCATTTTTTATTGTATATTCAATTCTTACAGATAAATTATTACCATCCACATTTCTAGAGTTTGAGTCGACGGTTATGTTAACATTGTCAAGGTAAGGCAAGTATCTAGATATTTGAGAATCAATTTTTGCTAGTATAGATGAATATGATGAATTATTATGTTGTTCGAACAAAAAAGATCTCAAGCCCACCCCATAAAAGGGTTGGCTTATGTTTTCACCCGGAGAAGTCAAAAGTAAATTTTTTAAATAGAATGCAATTTGTTGATCAATGGTTTGATATGGCTCATATGTATTCTCGCCTCTACGGAGAGGCCACTGTGGGCTAAACAAAGACATGTTCGATCCTCCTTTTTAACTTAATTAGTTATCGCAAATCTTTCTCCGGATCTACACACTCAACTTCATTAGAATCAAATATTTTTAATTTTGCCCTTCTTTTCGTCCACCATGGTATACCAGCTGGGAAACTGAACATCTCGAATGGATTACTAAGGGCAAACAAATTAGGTAGCGAAAAATTATTGTCATCATCGTCGTCGTCGGCAGAGTCGGTTCTAGATAAATAAATTGATTTAAACTCTCTTCTCATATAGTTTTTAGCAAACTTGTTTATTGTCCTATCCCAATCATCAGCATCAGCGTCTTGGTCATAACCTTCTTCTCTTTCCCCTTCTCCTCTACCTATTGAAGCCGCTAAAGTTTCCATACAATACATTGACAACATCGATGACATTTGTCCTATATTAAATACGTAATCAAACATCGATTTGTATTCACTAGTTTTTACGATTTTGTTGACCAAGCATTCCAGATCATAATCAAACAAAGGATTAAAATCATCAAATTTTTTATCTATTGCATCAACTTCTGCTGATGCAATTGGTATCATTATTGTTCCATCATCAAAGACAAAACACTTTTCTTGCCTAGATTTTAAAACAGTCTCAATGTTTGAATTCATAAGTTTTAATTCAAAATCTGATGCCGAATTTTGAGGGAGAATGACACACAGTCTCAATCCATATTTTACACCCAGTTCGCCTGTGGTTCCAATTGGGGTTGGCAACTCTTCATCGCCATCTATAAATGTGTTGTCATAAATTACTTCTATGTCTTTTGGAAAATTTCCAAGGAGATGTTGTCTGGCTGTGTTTTGGAGTTGGGCAAGGTTTATATTTTGGTCACTGTTCAATCTGCTTAACCTAAAAATGTCATCCGGAGTGTTAAATCCTTTCTCCAGTAATTTTGTAAAAGATCCTTTGTAAGTAAAGCTTAGGTCGCCGAAGAAATCAGATAGGTTTTTTCCGGAAAAATATTCATAATTGGTATCAATTAGTTGTTTGAGATTTGACAAAGAGACAACGTTGGTATATTTCTCATTTCTGTTAGAAAACAAAGCAGGAAATTCTGCATCCTTATCTTTTAATCTTACATATTTTTCAATTCTAAATTGAATTTCTTCTGTGGCGGGGATTGGTGGTTGAGTGTTTGAACTTGCTACATCAGAAACTTCTCCAGGATCTGGTTGGCTTGTAAGTTTTTCAACATTATATCTGCTCAATCCAACCCTACATGTAGAATTTGGAAAAAATGATCTCATACCAAAAAAAGCCTTTTTAATGTCGTAGTAGTAAGGGTTGTCTAATGGACCATCTGATATTATGTCGCCCAACCTTGTCATTTCTTGTTTTATCATCTCTGTCATAACAATTTTGGCTTCTTTTTCAAAAAGCTTAATAAAATATATTTTTTGAAAAAATTGAAGTTTTTTTATACTAGACGTTTGCATTTGAAACGCGCTAACGTTTTGAACTGTTGTGCCGTCAAAAAAGTTTTCTCTTTGATCATCATCTGACAGTCTATACGATACAGCCATAACCAAATTGTGATCTACGTTCTTGCGCATCTCATCAATTGGGTCGTAACCTATAGATGGTTTAGTAAAAATTATTCCATTTGATAATTTTTTAGCCACTCTCCTTCTAATATTCCTATTTACTCTTTTAAACTTATCTAAACCTTTTTGTATCTCATTGAGGGCTGACATTACTATTTTGGGTGGTTCAACCCCGTTTATGTCTATTGTTCTTTGATATGCTTCAACAACTTGTTCTAGGAACGTATACCAATATCTATCTTGGGTTATTCTTATTTTTCTACTTGAAGTTAGTCCTCCAAGCTCAGACATTTCAGACTTCATTTTTTCCATTATATATTCAAACATTGCACTATCAAAGTTCTCTGATCTAATTTGAACGTTTGAAAAAATTCCATAACCTTTAACAAAATATTCTGCCAAGTAGGTTCTTATAGTTGTTCTAACTACACCATCTAATTTTGCTTTGCTTTTTGAGTCCAACAAAATAGAGAATGGCTTAACAGATACACACTCTTCAGGCTTTGACAATCTGGGGTCATTTCTAATTGCTGAAGATAGATTTTTGGTATTATCGCTTATGTCTTTGAAGCTAAATATTTGAGGCGTTTTAGGCTCGCAACCATCGTCAGAATCAAACGCCTTGCTTGATAGTTCATACCAACCTGTGTGGGCTCGAGGTTTTACATAATAAGGAGGGTTTGAATATCTACCCCCATATTTAGCTGGGTCAAGTGCTATTACACCAGAGTCAGGGGGTCCATATACTCCCAAAACCTTGTCCTCTTCGGGTAGGTCATATGGACCAGATCTGTCTGGTCTCAAGTATTCAAAAGAGGCTACTGTCAATCCACTACTAGCATATCCAAACTTATATCCATTTGGTAAACTGGGCGTCGCAGTTGAATAGTTGGTTAACAGTGCTTCGTTTAATTTTTTATTAACAGATTCATACATTTTTTCATATAATCTACCATAATTTAATCCATAAATTTTTGTATTCATTAATGAAATGAACAATTCTTTTCTTATATCTTTTTTATTGTTTGCCTTGTAATCAAAACCTATTGACTTCATATACTCTTCAGTTTCAGAATCAACAAAATTTGGAACATTAAAGTTTAATTCTTGAACTTCATCTGATGAATCAATTACTTCCAGTAATTGTAAGTTGTATCCAAAATTCTTATTAGAATTTCTTATGTTACTTGCTGCTATACTTCTTCTATAATAAAAGCCACCATCAAACATGTCTTCAAATTTATAGACTAAGTTCTTTGATGATCGGCGAGTTGTTTTTTTAGCATTAAGATCATAGCTCACACCGTCTTCAGAAAGGACAACATCTCTTTGTTTTATCGCAACTGTCTGGGGATAAACACCTGGTGCTCCATCTTCCTCGTCGTATCCTACGTCCATAAGTCTGTTGCCAAAACTTTTTCTACCTGATTTTCTTAGTTTTGATGTGTATCTCGCTTCTCTTTCCTCTTGAGAGTTGGAGTAGTTTAGTCTAAAAATTTTCTGAAAAGATCTTCCGAACTCACGCCTATTTTGTGTGTCTCGCATTGCCTCAGCAAGTAAGCCTCCTCTGCCGAAAAAACCAAATTTTAATATCATTCTCATGTTTTTGTAATAGTCATCTATCTGGTCTTCTTCTGCTAGTCTATCAGTTTCGCTTTGTGAAACGTCGTTGAACAAATTTTCTGGGTTGCATGCGTCCCTAAGAGCTTCGTTTGTCATAGAACCTAAGAAGGGACCATCTGTGTCCAGATCTCCAATTATGTCTGCTAGATCTTCTAGGGCTTTTTCTGTTTCATCATTTAATTTATCGACATCGCCACTCGGATCATCTCCCTCTAAAATTGATTTTCTTAAGTCATTCCATCTATTCAATTGATCATTTGTCAAACAAAGAGATGGAGATAGTGGCAAGTTTGGAACACCAGCATCTAAAAGGTTTCTAATTCTTTCTCTGTCATCTGGTGACAAAAAACTACCAACACTACTCATAAAGTAAGCTACTTGACTCGGGCTCCCCAGTAACGCCATCATTTCAGGTGCTAAATGTCTTATGGCATTGGCTACTCTAGAATAAAATTGAGAATTACCCTGCCCTTCTCTAGCAACCATCGCTTCTAGAAATTCGTTTTTAGAGGCAACAGAGGATATAATATTTGCCGCTTTTGCTCCGGCTGATTCATAGTTTCCTGATGGATTAAAATTAACAGAATCAAATAATGCATCTGCTAGTTCATCTGCTCTAGATTTTGAAGTTTCAGGGTTCATTCCGTCATTACAGAATGCTTCATTTAAAGCATCAACAAATCCGTTGTATTTTTTCTTAACTACCTTTCCAGATTTTCTTTTGACGGCCTGGATGGCTCCATCATTAGTTGGTAATCCATCTTGTAGAGCATCTGCTACAAAACCACCGGCGCCCTCTGCTAATTTACACAGAGAACTTTCCAATGTAAACATAAGTTTTTTTAGTATTTTTATTGCTATGTTTGATACCAATTGTATTATCTTTTCTCTAAAAATTTCATTAAATTGATATTCAATTTGAAATCTATAATCAATATTTGGTATTATAATTGTTGGCATCGTAAGATCAAATGTTGGATCACATATATCAACAGACAAAGATTTCATAAAGTCTGAAGGTGGGGGAGTTATGATCGGTGCCGTTGGGCAAGAGTCTGTAAAGAAGTCTTTGATTTTGTCAAAAGCAAAGTCAACAATCGGATAAGACCTTAGTCTTTCAAATAAATCGTCCAAACCAAAACTTTCCATGATTGAATCAATGACAAAATCAAATATTACGTCAAAAACAACATCAACTTTCACACCCAAAGCGGTCTCTTTAAAAGAATTTGCGGCTTGTTCAAACTGATTTAATTCATCTGGTCGACCACCTCTTGATATTATTAATGGGGACTCTGCTGCTTCCATGGAAGAAATGACCTCAAACATTTCAAATTCAATCTGTTCTATTTGGCCAATAATATTTAATGCTGTAGCTGAGGTATCAGTAAGAGCATCCAGATCTCTTTGAAGCGACTCTATATCTTCCGCTCCTTCTGTTATTTGGTCATTTATTTTTTTCATTTGTGGGTGCATGAAGAAAGGAAGTTTGACCTCACCAAATACTTCATCGGTCTCTGTTCTGTATAATACATAATCTGGGAATACTTTTAAAAGATCATCTAATTTTTTTTCAAGTTTAGGCTTATCGATGGCATATTCTATTTCTCGGTCAGCAATCGCTTGTTTTGAGTCCATAACAAGTCGTTCAAAGTCTTCTATAGTTACGTCTGGGTCATAAACAGTTGATGATACAATTCCAAATTGTAATCCCAAATTATTTAAATCCTCTATTGCTTTTTTTCTGCGTTCTTCCAATTCTTGTTGTTGTCTTGGAAATCCAACTATATCGTTATAATAATCAGTTAAATTTTCTTGAATGTTGGTAATCGCGGCGTCAAATCCAAGTGTCTTGTTGTATAAAGCAGTGGATATTCTGCTTACTTTATCCAAAAAATCTCCGTCGCCATATTTCTTGTCTCTAATGTGAGCTTTTATTATTCTTAATATCCACTTGTTTGGTGATCTTTTTTTGTATTTTCTGTCATCAACCACTCCAGAGATTTTTCGCCAAGAGCCGAGTTGATATTCTGGTTCTTTATCCCACTCCAAATTAGCCTTAGGTAGTGTTTTGCCAAAAACACCATCTATATCAAAAGATCTAAACGAAAAATTTTGACGATCCCAATCCCAACCAGCATAGTCATACGCTTGAAATATGTTGACCAATCCCTCAGCCGTTAACATGCTGTCTAAATACTCTCGGTCAGTTGGAGATATATTTCCTACTAATCTATTGGACTTATTCAATATTGATTGAATCCTTTTGGCGGCAGCTGGGGTTCTAGAAAAGTCTTTCATCTTCTGTGAGCCATCCTCAGCCATTTTGACTTTTAGAAGGTCAACAAAATTAATGTCTGCTCCTAATTGTTCTTTAATAACGTTCTCAATTTCATCTCTAAATCCAGCTGGTAATGAATTAAAAAACAAGTCTAAAGTGTTGACTTCCATAAATTCAAAAACTTTTATAAGTAATGTTTCCATAAAGTCATCAAATGTCATACCACCAACCAAGCATTCAAATGCTTTACCGGCTATCTTTGACATCCCACAAACTCCAATTATTGGAATAATTGTTCTTCCGTCAAATGAATCAAGTTTTTCAAAATGTTTTTTTACAGTATCAATATATGTGTTGTCGAATTGTTTGTAAACTTCTCGAGAAGCGTCAACAATTTCATATGTGTGAGGAGATGTAAGATATTTTTGATATGACTTAGCCTTAGATTTACCTTCTGAATCCACCTCGGTCAAATAATTTGCCTTTTGTGTAGCATATTTAATAGCGTGCTTTTGAACATCAGCATCGCTTTTTATGGTTGGGCTTATTTCAGCTATATTATAAAAATTTGCTGGGCGACTTTGAAGTCCTGGTATTCCTAATTTTATTTTTCCTACAAACCGGTTGATGTTGTCGAATTGATCAAATTTAATATCATCAGTGCCTGCGACACCAAGTATCTTCAATATCTTGTTAACAAATTCTTTCTCATATCTACTGATCAAAGCAAGTTTTCGCTGCTCTCTTGGGTCGGGCTTCTCGTTTACTTTTTGTTGAGCCAAGGCTGTTCCGCCTTGTGAAGATAATTCATTTAAAGACCGGCAAACTTGTTCTGACATTTCGCTTTCAATATTGTTAAAAGCGGAGACTATTTCTCCAGCTAAAGAATCGATTATCCTGCCATCACCTATTCCTAATTGGTTCTCAAGTAGGCATTGAAGTCCGGCTTTTTTTTCCTCCACATTGATAATATCTCCATAATCAACGACATAGCTTGGATAAAAGTTTTCTAATGTAAAGTCAAGCCAAGGCTTTGTTTCTGCTGCTGTTATGTCGTTATTAACCTTTTCTAAGTTGGCTAAAAAGTTGTAAACAACTGCCATGTCTGCATCTCGGAGCCTACTGTATCTTGGGACCTTGAGTTTTTTATATGTTTTACACCCATCGTCTGAGAGGACAAATAATGATTTTAGTCTGTAAGGCGTATCACTCCTAAGAGTTATTTTTATTCTTTTTACTCTTTTGCTTCGCCCTACTGCTCCAATAAAATTTCCTATCTTAGGGTAGTTAAATTCCACCAAAATATCGTTTAGTTCATCTTCAAATTCTTTAATAAGAGAAATTGTTTTTTGATAATTAATTCTAAGTGTCTCATTGTCTTCTTGTCTCACAACAAAAGCACTATCAACTGCTTGTAGAGTTGAGTAAAAATAAGAATAAGTTCTAAGAGCTAACCTTAGTTGCCTAACTTTTCTTTTAAATCCATTTGTTGGCAATATTATTTCTTGAGCAGTTTGAACTTGTTCCTTCTCGTCTTCTTCAGCAGCAGTGATGGGGTCATTTTCTTGTCTATCTAAGTCAAAAGCTGGTATTGCTACCAAATGAGCCAAACCAAGCTCGGCAGAATACACAGTGTTAACTTTGTCATTAATCCTAGCAACAGAAGTAATTTTTTCTTTAACATCATTGGTTATCTTTTTGTCGGCGTCGGCCAATATTCTTTCGGATCCGACTTCAATTATTGATCTTTCCAGAATTTGTTCTTTCGATACATTGAGGATAGGACTAGAAGAATATTTTTCAAACTTTTCTTGAACATAAACATCATTTTCATAAACACTAATGTGATATTCGCAGACGGTTTCATTTAAATAAGATTCCTCTAAATCTGACCAATGTGGAGCAGGTAGAACCCAGTCAGGGTTTGGTTGACATGTGGGGCATATTTTTTCGTCGATTAAATCTTTACCGTCTATTTCCGGTTCACATTCGTTTTTTTGAAAATCAGAATATTTCTTATCTATCTCTGCCATGTTGTCCCTCTGTCTTAGGTTGTGTAAACATATTTACTATTTATATATCTCGATCCAAAATCTTCATTTAAATAATTTATTTTTAAAGATTCCAAAGCCTTACCTTGTAACTTTCTTGCGGTTTGATTTGCTACAATTTTTGCAGCGACAAATGGTGCTGCTGCAAGAACATATGTGCCCGTATTAAAAGTTGTTGGTGCTCCAGGTGCAGTTGCAAAATGATTTATTGGATTTATCAAATGCGTATTCATCTTTTGAATCATCGATGTATTGTTTCCTACTAGCGAAGACAGTTCTTGAATTTTATTGATTATTTCTTCTAAACAACCAGCAAGCGCATCTCCTTTTGGAACCGGTTGTAGTTTGTTTTTAGAACTTTTATCTCTACTAAGCGTATCCAAAATGTTGAATGACATAACCTCTTCGTCTTTCGTATAGTTTCCTGCTATAAATGATATTGTTCCAACAGTTTCATTAATTCCACCATTAGCTAATCTTTCACCGTCTCTTCCAAGACCAGTATATCTAGCTCTACCTGTTACTAACTTTATGTCATTTCTTGCATGTATTCGAATTGCATCAGCTTTAAGACCTATTGCTGATCGCCCGCCAGGAGATTGTCTTGGCACCTCAGCTAAACCCATATATTTATCAATATCAGATTTTTGAGATATATAGACTCTTGCTGCGTCCATTGCAAAATTCGGATTAACTAAAACATCAGAATCAGGAGGTCCGTAGACTCCATTAGAGTTTTTATGTGATGATCCTAGTCCAACTATTAAATCTATCCTACCGGCTTGAGTCGCTCCTCGGCCACCATAACCAGAATAAGCGCTTCCAGGTCTATCTCTGCCTTGAATTATAAAAGAATTATTAGGACCTTCAATAATATTTTCTGATTGAACCGGTTCATAAGTTGGTATTGGTTCATTTAAACTTTTACCAGCAATCCCAGAATTAAATTCATTATCAATATTTTCATCATTAGATTTAGAAAAATCTCTAGTTTTCTTATTAGACATTGGGCTACTCCATACCGCCATAGCTATCAGTAATTACAATTCCACTAATATCTTTCCAATCTCTGAGAGGGGGAGTAGTAGCTGATATAAGCTCTATTCTTGTTTTAAATTTATCCAAAGGAAGAAGGGGTCCAGTGTCGGATTTTCCACTTGACGAATCTGTGTGGGTTTCTATACTGTCTAACGATAGAGACGGAACCGTGTTGATCAGTTGCGACACAATTGTGGCAGCTGTTTGCTTAGCTTCTTCTGTGTATTCTTCAAACCATTGTAGTTTATTACTGTTGGCTGGGTTTGGACCTTTTCTAAACTTTTCCCACCAAGGATGTTTGGTTGCTGTTATAAGTTGCTCTCCAGTTTTAGGATCAGTAGAGTATTTTGCTTCGGCTAAAAGTAGAGATTCATTGAATTTTATTTTATCCGATAGGGCTTTACTGGTTATAAATCCTTGATTTACAAATGCTATACCTACCGAGTCACCATTGGCACCCTTTGCATGAGCTACCCAGTGATCAATTGGGCAAGACGCTATAAAAGATCCATCTCTGTCAATCATAAAATGGTAGCCATAGGCATTTGATTTATTTTTGTTCTCGGAATATAAAATATCATACACATCTTTTCCACCAGCGGTATAGTGCAAGATTATCTTATTAAGATTGTCTGTTCCTCGATAGTGCATGATATTTGAAGATATACCTTGTTCCGTGAAATATTTCGCTCTATCTTGACCCTCAATACTTTTACCATATTTTTGTTTACTATATTGGTATCTACTCAAATACACCCTAGTTGATCCAGACATATATCCGGTAGTATCCTTGGGCGACACGAGGTCGTAGTCTCCAACTTTTAATGATTCACCCCCTGATTTCCATATTGATTTGGCGTTGTCTCGAAAATCATCAGAGAACAAACTACCGTCAATATCGCTATAAGGTGGATACTTATCTCTTTTTGAAAGTGATTCGCGATATCTTAATTTTGTAATATCTCCGCGAGCTCCGCCTTCGTAATAGCACGTTACTATCTCTCCAAAATTTGGTTTGTTTTTATCAATTGAATTTACATTTTCAAATTTTACTAGATATTTTACAGCATGTAGTCTTATCATTGACATTGAATATTGAAGTTTTGCCAACCCTTCTTGATTTTCAACTCTTTCCTTAATAATTGGTTGCATATTACTGTAATCAAATGGATCAGACATTGGAACTGGTATGTCTAAAGGTCTTACTATTATATACCCTTTTGTTAAATTACTGTCCACTTCATCAATACCAGTTATGTTATCACCGGTTCTGAATCCAGAGATGACAACAGCTTTGAATTCAGACTGGGATATTCTTAATCTCTCATCAACACTTGAAAATATTGAATTGTCTAAAGCATCACTAATTCTAGCTTTACCTAAGTCTTCAATGCTGTTGGCTAGTATTTGCTTACTGTTTGGGTTTACTTTCGATAAATCTGTAGACACTATTTGTCCTCCGAGTTTTGAATTTGATCAAATATTTGAGCAAAATCCTTTTCGGTCAACTCCTCGTTCTTTTCATTCTTAGACATCAACCCACATAGCTTTACAAGCTGTTCATTTGACCTCTGGAGCGTTTCTACATACTTTGCAAGGGTTTGACCCATGTCACGGTGTCTAGACTGGTCTATGGCCAAATATCGCATCGCATCATCAAGAAGTTCGCGAGTTGTTTCTCGGTCGCCCCTAATGTTATCAATCGCTTCTTTTATAAATTTATCGCTGCTCATGTCAATAATTAGTCTCGCTTAAATTTTGCCATTGTCCCAATCATGCCTAAACTCTTTGTAGCGAGAGCGCATCTTGTTTAGTTGGGTGACAATCTGCTTGGTGTTCATGCCTGTTATTTCTCGAAGATATAAATAAATCGCTTTTTTGTTAAAGATCTCAATATCGTCAGCTGATTCGAAAAGAACAATTACAGCATCATACACTTTCTTTTCAGCTTCTTTAGTGAAGTCAACTTCCCATGTAGACATTTCAAACTTTAAATGCTCAAGCATTTCGGAACGCATTTTTTTATCTTGATAAGATTCTCCCTTATCAATTAGATCTCTTTCAAGATCATAGTCAACTGCTTCAAATGATATTTCTTTTTCAAGACGTTTCTTGTTTTTCTTGACCTTGTGGATAAACCAGTTCTTTGTAACAACAGAAAAGTAAGAGAATGCCTTGGATCCTTTGTTTGGATCAAACTTGGCAAGGATAGTTACGAGCCATCCTTTACACTCTTCACGTAAGTCGTCAATATCTGGTAGCGAAGTAAATCGATAAGTAAATACAATTTTGTCAACCATTTGGGAAAAGGCTGGTTGTATTAGGCTCATGTAAAGCTTTTCTTTTTCTCTCAAGTCTTCGGTATTACAATATTCAACTATCGCGTCTTCGTGAACCTGCGTAAAATACATGTTTTTCTTTTTCGGGGATCTCTTCCTCGGCATTTTCTTCTTCCTCTTCAATTTGAT
>MDSZ01061931.1_pt1 | contig 35609 bp, 39 predicted proteins | sample 811201 | NCBI WGS metagenome assembly MDSZ01 (sample SAMN05326647, study PRJNA326480) | marine metagenome | isolation source: seawater | place: Indian Ocean: North | collected 2010
ATAGATGCACCCATCTATATTCCTGGGCGCCTTACAGAAGGCTATGGCCCCAATATAGAAGCACTGACTCAGTTAAAAGAGCAGGGCGCTGATATTCTCTTTCTGCTTGATTGCGGCACTACGGCCTTTGAAACCGTGAAGGCGGGTACGGAATTAGGGCTAAAAATTATCATTGTTGACCACCATGAAGCAGAGGACGCACTCCCTGAATGCTGGCACATCATAAATCCAAAACGTAAAGATGATCAAAGTGGCCTTGATATGCTGGCTGCTGTTGGTGTGACTTATCTTGCTTGTGTAGCAATTAATGCACAGCTTCGTGAGCTGGGTTTCTTTGAAGGACGCACGCCAGCTAACCTTAAATCTCTCCTCGATATCGTAGCGCTTGGAACTGTATGCGATATGGTGCCGCTGACCTCAGCTAATCGTCTTTTTGTTCGTCATGGTTTTAAAATTATGGCCAATAGCGACAATGTTGGGTTAAGGAACCTTATTGAGGTTTCCCGAATAAGTGGTGAGATTACGCCATATCATGCGGGCTTCGTGCTTGGGCCACGCATTAATGCCGGTAGCCGCGTTCACAAATCAGAGTTAGGTGCTGAGCTACTATCTATCGATGATCCGCAGCGCGCAAATGAGATTGCATGGACATTGAGTGATTGTAACGATAAACGAAAAGATATCCAAAGCACCATGGAGGCAACTGCCATTCATAAAGTCGAGGATTTCGCTCTTGATCAGAAGCCGCTTATCTTTGTTGAAGATGAGAGCTTTCACCAAGGTTTAAGTGGTCTGGTTGCAGGGCGCCTGAAAGAGAAATACAAAAAGCCAGCCATTGTTGTGACCTATGCTGAGAATGGTGCAGGGGTTATAGAGGGGCGAGGGTCTGGCCGCTCTGTGCCGGGGATACATATCGCGCAAGCTTTCATAGACGCACGAAATGAAGGGCTGATTCTAAAAGGTGGTGGCCATGCTATGGCTGGCGGTTTTACGTTAGAGCCTGATAAGCTCGAAGCCTTTAAAGAATTTCTATATGACCATATAGCTCAGCAAGCGCAAAACGGCGATACACGAATTTTCACACATATCGATTCGGTTATCTCGGTAAGGGGCGCTAGGCCGGAATTTATTAAAATGATTCACAGCCAGGTCGGACCATTTGGCCAAGAATTTGAAGAGCCTTTATTCATGCTGCAAAATGTCCGTCTCAATAGTGTAGATGTTGTTGGCGATTCTCATATCCGCGCTATGGTATCCGATTGGGAAGGCGGCGGGCGGATGAAGGCGATGGCTTTTCGTGCCTTAGATACGCCACTCGGTGAAGCTATGCTAAAAAATGGCCGTGCACCATTTAATCTGCTAGGTACACTAAAAATTGACAATTGGGGCGGTCAAGAAAAGGTCGAAATGCACATACGCGATGCGATTATGCTGTAGGTACATATGCGTACGCTCTAGCTTAACCCTGTGGAAAATTCATGTATATAATTTACGCCTAAAGTTCCAGTTGATCTGGAAAGGAACTGTGAGTGTGTGATTTGGCTGTAGAATATAAAAAACGCCCACGATACGAAACGGGGCGTTTGTTTTTTGTGGATAAGTAGAAAGGCAAAAAGCCAGTATTTACTTAGTCTCTTCTTTTTTCTCAGACGTACCGGCCAAGCCAAAGCTTCCGAAACGTTTTTCGAATTTAGACAGCTGACCTTTTTCAACAACTTTACCAGTACCACCTTGCCATGCAGGGTGTGTTAGTGGGTCAATATCAAGACGCATGACATCGCCTTCTTTACCCCATGTAGAGCGTGTTGTGTATTCTGTGCCGTCTGTCATCACTATTTTAATATCGTGATAATCTGGGTGGATATCGGCTTTCATTTTTAATCTCCTTAGAATTCTGTAGAGCGGTTTATAGTCATTATAATGAGTAATTACAAGCTTTTTTTCGCACTTTTATCCAAATCATTGGCGATAAACTGTTTATAGTGCATTTGCTTAAAGATATTCAGTGTTGCCATGCAGTAAGCATTAAAGTATTTAAAATGTATGAGCTGGTGGTTATCCCATAATTTTGACAAAAAAACATCCCGTCTTTTAGAGCGCCAACGCATTCTAAAAACGGTTAGGCGCTACTTCGATGACTTAGCTTTTGAAGAGGTCGAAACGCCGATTTTTCAAGCTATGCCGGGGGCTGATATCCATGTGCATGGCATAAAGGTTCAAGTCCATGATATGGACCTTTTCAGCAAGCCTATTGAGCAATATCTCCATACAAGCCCTGAGTTGGCTATGAAGAAGCTGCTAGTTGCAGGCGTGCCTAAGATGTATCAGCTTGCTAAAGTTTTCAGAGATGCTGAGGTTACGCGTCTTCATAATGTCGAATTTACGATGTTGGAGTGGTATCGCGCGAGTGCAGATTACACTGATCTTATGGATGATTGTGAAGCGCTTCTTAAAGCGTGTGCCAAGGAATATAGCTATAACGGCGTCAAATGCGATCCTAACAAACCATGGCAGAAAATTAGTGTTTATGAAGCCTTTAAGCAATATGTTGATATGGATTTAGATGATCTATTGGATGATCCTATTAAATTCGGTCTAGCAGCGCAGCAAGCGGGTGTGCGTGTGACGAAAACAGATGGCTGGGATGATGTTTTTTACGCTGTTATGGCAGAGAAAATCGAGCCATTCTTAGGTGATGGCGCACCAACTATTCTTTATGATTATCCGGTATCAATGGCGTGTTTAGCGCGCAAATCCGAAAAAGATCCTCGTTTTGCTGAGCGTTTTGAGCTTTATGTTTGTGGTGTAGAGCTTGCAAACGCTTATAGTGAGTTAACAGACCCTATAGAACAGCGTGATCGTTTAGGTAAAGATATGTCGACGAAGCAGCGTCTTTATGGCGATAGCTATGAAATTGATATGGATTTCATTAGTGCCCTAAAACAAGGTATGCCAGAAAGCGCCGGTATTGCTCTTGGCTTTGATCGCTTAGTGATGCTCGCAACAGATGCAGATCATATCAATCAAGTTCAATGGTGCGCATAAACCGCTTTCTAAGCTCTTAATCTAATAAAAAACCCTTTAAAGCGCACCGCTCTAAAGGGTTTTAAATAACAATTATAGCAGCGCTGTATATATTACGCTGCCGCGCTCGCGGAGCTTGATCCAGCAATAGAAGCGTCATAAATACGGTCAATTGCAGTTTTTAGCGTTTCATTAAATTCTTCATCACTTTGCTGTGCGCGCAAATCATTTGAAAGAGCACGTGAGAAGCTCGCAATCATGCCATCATTCGCAGCTAGGCGCTTACAGCTCTCATCAAGATCATAACCACCTGAGAGTGCAACAACGCGCATAACTTTAGGGTGCTCAATAAGCTCTTTATAAAAGTTTGAAGCTTCAGGGAGTGTCAGCTTCAGCATGATCTGCTTACCATCCGCTACATTGTCGAGGTTTTTGAGGATTTCAGCTTTAAGAAGGGTTTCTGCTTCTGCTTTATCCGCTGCGTTGATATTCACCTCTGGCTCAATGATAGGAACTAAGCCTTTTGCAAGAATCTGGTTTCCGACTTCGAATTGTTGCTTCACGACAGCAGCAATCCCGCTTTCAGAAGCGCTATTAACAACAGAGCGCATCTTTGTGCCGAATACGCCTTTGCTCACTGCGCGATCTAATAGCGCGTCAAGCTCAGCCATTGGTTTCATAAGCTGAACGCCATCTTCTTCATTCTCTAAGCCTTTATCGCATTTAAGAAATGGAACAACGCTAAGCTTTTCCCATAGATATTGAGCTGTTGGTGTGCCTTCAATAGAATCATCCATTGTTTTTTCAAACAAGATAGCGCCCAAAACTTTCTCACCGTTGAAAACAGGAGATGTGATAATGCGTGTGCGCATTTTATGTACTTCAGCAAACATTTCATCTTCATTGCTATAAGCGCTTTCCTCTACACCGTAGGCTTTCAATGCCTTTGGTGTTGATCCACCACTTTGGTCAAGCGCGGCAATAAAGCCTTTACCATCTTTTACTTTTGCAACTTGTTCTGCATTAGACATGTTGTCTCCTCACATCAAATTCTATCAGTTATTACTATATATTCTGTATAGCCAATGAGCGGTGCTTAAACAAGGGGGAGGGCTTTAATTATACGTGATTTGCGATGGTTGGTGGCTAGTGTGGAATTAAGGTACGCTAAAACTAAAAAAGCTGGCCAGGAAACAAGTTTCACTGACCAGCTTTGCCACGGAGAACGGTTTAGACCTTTATATATATTGGATTCGATTCGTGCTGTCAAATGTATTTTTGAATATGCTCAAAAAGAAAAAGCCCATATTCATTGAATAGGGCTTTAACTTACATATATTTAAGTGACTTTATTTCTTGTTCTTAGTTGTAATTATATCCCTCTTTGTTTTTTGCTTAGCAGCATCTGCTGCCGAAAACGTAACGGTAACAAAGCTTGCTGTTAATAAACCGCATAAAACAAAAGCTAGAATTTTTTTCTTAGATAATTTCACGACCGTCTCCCTGATAAGTTATATTTTAATAATATAAGTTATTTGTTAAAAATATGTAAAATTTTATATAAATTTTAGGGGACGAAAAAGTGGGGTTAATACCCCACCTCATGCATCTTAAGTGCAGTGTCGATCATACGCTGTGAGAAGCCCCACTCATTATCGTACCAACTCATAACACGGACAAAGTCACCATCTACAACTTTTGTGCCATCTAGGCTGAAGATTGATGAATGTGGGTCATGATTAAAGTCACATGAAACACATGGATCATCATAAACGCCTAAAATGCCTTTAAGCTCGCCATTCGCATATTTGGTAACAGCGGCATTCACTTCTTCTACCGTTGTTGCACGTGATGGGAGGAACTTTAGGTCAACCAATGAGACATTTGGAGTAGGCACACGCATCGCTACGCCATCAAGCTTGCCATCTAGCTCAGGAAGAACTTTCCCAACAGCTTTAGCTGCTCCAGTGGAAGATGGGATAATGCTCATCGCCGCTGCACGTGCGCGAAGTGGGTCTTTATGAGATCCATCGACAAGGTTTTGATCGCCAGTATAAGCATGGATGGTTGTCATGAAGCCTTTTTCAATGCCGATTTCGTTATTAATCGCATAGGCTACAGGCGCAAGACAGTTCGTTGTACATGACGCATTTGAAATAAGAGTATGCTCACGCTTGATCAGGTTGTGGTTAACGCCATAGACAACAGTAAGATCTTCATTATCGCCAGGCGCAGAGATAAGAACTTTCTTCGCACCTTTATCCATATGCACTTGCGCAGTTTCACGGCTTTTAAAACGGCCAGTACATTCCATGAGGATATCTACGCCCTCTTTACCCCAATCAAGATCATTAGGGTCGCGACTACGGAAGCGATGAATACGCTTGCCATCAATAATGATTGTATCTTCACCATCGCGCTCAACACTAAACGGTGCGCGGCCATGAATTGAGTCATATTTTAGAAGTGGAAAGAAGTTCCCACCTGGATCATTGATGGCTACGATTTCTACATCTGTGCGCTTATCTTCAAAGATCGCGCGCGCAACAAGGCGTCCAATGCGTCCAAATCCATTAATACCAATGCGTAAAGTCATAAAATATCCTATTGTTTTTAAAAGTTGACTATTTTCATAACAAAATGCTATGAGTGCCGTTGGTAAGGATTTAGCAAGAGAGGCGTGAAATGTCGATAGAAAAAAGATTTGCACTTGACTGGGAATTTCAAAAGGACGGTTTTGCAAGAATGCCAATAAGCGTTGGTTTGGTTAGTGATACGGGCAAAAAGTTCTATGCAATATTTACTGATTTTGACTCAAGCGCTGCTGAAGCTTTTGTGGAAAAAGAGGTGCTACCCAAATTATATGCCGTTGATGAAGATATTGAAATTTTTGTAGGCGATACAAATGAGGTGGCAAGTGCTTTGCTTGAATTTATAGCTCCGGAAGAAGGAAAAGACATTTTATTCTATGCGGATCAAGGTGGTGATGATTTTACATTGTTGAACATGCTTATTGGTGGGGAGAGCGGTTTTGCTCCAAAGGCCATTAGAGAGCTGGGTGGCAAATATACCGATTATAGAAATGTACGAGATTTGAGACGTTCTATGGAAGTGAAGAGTTTTCCTGAAGATATACGTCGCCCTCCAAAAGAAAAGTCTCATATTGCAATTTATGATGCTGAAATAGTAATGAAGCAGCTATTATGGCTCGATAACGTGCAGCAAGAGCGTAATGCTAAGGCTGCACGTGAATTGACATTAAATATTAGCCACGCTTACTTAGCCGGTCCTGAGCTGCGCTAACAATGGCTTCTGCTGTAATACCGAAATGCTTGAAAAGCTCTTCGGCTGGTGCAGATGCTCCAAAGCCATCCATGCCAATAAATGGTGAGTGTGCGCCTATAATACGATCCCAGCCCTGACGTATGCCAGCCTCAACAGCGATTTTAACGCTATCATTGCAGACCAAGCTCTGGAAATACTCGCTATCTTGTTCAAAGAAAAGATCCATACATGGCACTGAAACAACACGTGTTTTTGCGCCAAGCGTCTCCGCAGCTTCAAGGGCGATCTCAACCTCAGAACCACTTGCAAAAATTGTAACATCTGGCTTTCCGCCTTCAGCTTCGCGCAAAATATAAGCGCCTTTTGCTGTGAGGTTGTCTTTGATGCCGCCTGGGCGCGTGTCGGCCACAGTCGGTAAGCCTTGGCGCGTAAGGGCGAGTAGGGATGGCGCGTTCTTATTATTGATCGCAAGCTCCCAGCTCTCTGCAGTTTCGATACCATCACATGGGCGGAAAAGATAAGTGTTAGGGATGGCGCGCAAGGCTGCGAAATGCTCGACAGGCTGGTGTGTTGGGCCATCTTCACCCAAACCGATAGAGTCATGCGTTAAAACATGGACTGAACGTTGCTTCATAAGTGCGCCCAAGCGAATAGCAGGGCGAGAGTAATCAGCAAATTGCAAGAATGTACCTGCATATGGAAGAAGTCCGCCATGAAGTGCAAGGCCGTTCATGCACGCCGCCATACCAAATTCACGCACACCGTAATTGATGTAGTTACCTTGATAATCTTCTTTGTTGATGACCTTAGAGGCCGCAACTTTTGTGTTGTTAGAGCCGGTAAGGTCGGCGGAACCACCAATGAGAAGCCATAACCGTTCAACAAGTTTTTCTAAACACATACCAGAAGTTTGGCGCGTTGCTTTTTTTGGCTTATCAGCCGCAAAACTCTCTTTAAGCTCCTGAATGATAGGCTCAATCGCTGCGCCGTAATTACCGGCAAATGCTTTTGTATGACACTCTTTCCAATCAGAGTTTTCTAAGCGCTCATTCCAATCTAGATATTTCTGATAAGATTTCTGTCCGACAGCACGCCAAGCACCTAGAACATCCTCAGGGATTTCAAATGGTGGGTGATCCCAGCCTAGATTTTTACGCGCGCCTTGGATTTCTTCATCGCCCAGCGGTGCGCCATGCGCAGAATTGCTACCTTCCTTCGTAGGGGCACCAAAACCGATTTTTGTCTTACAGCAAATAAGAGAAGGACTGTCAGAGATTTTGGCTTTTGCAATCGCATCTTCGATCTGCTGGAAATCATGACCGTCAATTTCTTGTACATCCCAGCCATAAGCTTCAAAGCGCTGTGCTGTGTTATCGATAAATGTTAAATCTGTATGACCATCAATACAGATATTATTATCATCATAAAGAACGATCATCTTGTTGAGATTTAAGTGTCCAGCAAGTGAGCATGCTTCATGTGAAATCCCTTCCATAAGGTCACCATCTCCACACATCACATATGTATAGTGATTAACAATGTCATCACCATAACGACCGTTAAGAATACGCTCAGCAAGCGCCATGCCGACTGCAGTGGCTAAACCTTGTCCAAGAGGGCCAGTTGTAGTTTCAATCCCTGCATCATGTTCGATTTCAGGGTGACCAGCTGTAATGGCACCAAGTTGGCGGAAGTTTTTAATTTCTTCCAAAGTCATTTTCTCATAGCCAGTAAGGTAATTTACGGCGTAAAGCAGCATTGAACCATGACCACCAGACAGAACGAAACGATCGCGATCAGCCCATTCAGGGTTCTTGGCATCAAACTTTAAAAACTTAGACCACAGTACTGTCGCGACATCCGCTAAGCCCATTGGTGCGCCCGGATGGCCTGAATTTGCCTTTTGCACGGCATCCATGGAAAGGGCGCGGATGGCATTGGCCATTTGCTTAAAACATTCAACTTGTGAGGCATCAGAAGTCATTATATGTGATCCAGTCTATATATAATTGTTATATCGATATTTTCTTGCCTGTAACATGCAGATTGAAGGGGCTTTGGTCAAGTCTATAGACGCCTTAAAAGATGTTTTTTTGTGGTTTATTGTGCATAAGCGTAAAGCGCTGCTTGACCCACTTTTGATTAGGCTGATACCTTCTGGCATATCAAAATTTTCGAATAATACGTAAGGATGAGGTCTATCCGTGTCAGACATAGTACGCGCATTAACTAAGTTAAATGATGTAGTTGGTAATCTCGAAGGCTCAGTGGGCCATCTTGAAGCCTCATTAAGTGGCGAGCAACGCGATATGTTTGCAGCTCCTCCAGCCAATAGCAATAGCTCTAAATTGGATAAAGCGGCTATGAATGAAAAGCTCGATAATGCGATCGAGCAAATTGAAGCAATGCTCGAAGAAGGAGAGCGTGCAAATGGCTGAAGTTAATATTGGCATTAATGGTCGTAGCTTCTCTATCTATTGTGAAGATGGACAAGAGGATCGCGTGCTACAACTAGGATCATATGTTGATTCACGCTTCCGTGAGATCGCGCAAGCTGGTGCTGCCACTAACGAAGCTCACTTGCTTGTCCTCACCAGCCTGATGATGGCGGATGAGGTTTTTGATCTACGTTCTGATTTGAACGATATTCAAGAGCAAATGAAGCATGCAAAGGGTAGTGTCGAGCAAGAAGCAGAAGTTGCGCGCGTTATCGAAGAGCTATCTGAGCGTGTTGAAAAAGCTACGGCACGCATCCAAGGTGCTTAATTAAGCATTTTTGCGTGAAATTCCTTGCAATATGCGCTGAAAATACCACATATATCCCCGTGGGCCAGCTGCGGAGTTAGTGATACATCAATTATCCCGGAGGCCGGTGCATTCGCATAGGGAGCTGTCCCTGATCTTATCCACTCTCAGCGTTATTACGCATGTGCATTGGGGATTTGATTACTTACGGCGCCCACCTGGTTAACAGGGCCATACGCGGATATTACTCGTACACGGCTAGCCGCGGCACCCACATTTTTATCTCACCTAAATATCGATACATTGTTAATCTATTGCATTGCGAAAAAATCATTAATTGCAAAGAATTGCGCCTCATGCTTTATTCGCTTTCATGCAAAACGAAAAAAATATTTTACGTGCGGAGGCGCGCCGTCACCGAAGCTTGACGGATTTCTCTGAGGAAACGCCGGATAAAGCTGCGCAGTTCTTCTGGGAGAGCTTTCCGGATTTGCCAAAAGATACCGTCATTGCGGGGTATTGGCCAAAGGGAAAAGAGTTTGATTCTTCATTAATCTTAGAACAAGCGGCGGAGCGTGGCTATGATTGTGCGCTACCTGTAATTCAAGAAGAGGGACTGATTTTAAAGTTCCTTGAATGGTCACCGGGTGCTGAGATGATGAACGGCCCTTATGATATTGCAAGGCCGCTTCCTAACGCGAATGAGCTAAAACCTGATATTATTCTTGTGCCTTTGCTTGCATTTGATCGCCGAGGTATTAGGCTAGGGCAAGGTGGTGGTTACTATGATGCAACGCTAGAATATTTAAGAAAAGCCTCTCCTGAGCTTTTAGCTGTTGGGACGGCTTATGCAGGGCAAGCGGTGCTTTTTAATCTACCTGCAGAAGAACACGACCAGCGCTTGGATATGGTGATTACACCTAAAAAAGTGCATGATTTTAGAACGAAAAAAGCAAGATAGGCTTACAGAATGAAAATAGTTTTTATTGGAGATGTAATGGGGCGAACTGGACGCGAAGCGCTAGAAACGCACCTTCCTCGAATTAAAAGTGAGCTTAAGCCGGATATTATTGTCGTTAATGTTGATAATGCGTCTCATGGCCGCGGTATTACCGAGCAGCACGCAAATGATATCTTGGCACTTGGCGTTGACTGCATGACAGGTGGTGATCATATCTGGGATCAACGTCAGATCATTCCTTACATCGCTAGAGAAGAGCGCTTACTGCGTCCTGATAACTTTCCTGTATCGACACCTGGTAATGGTTCGCTCTTAGTGCGCGCTGAAAATGGCCGCACATGTCTTATTATACATGCGTTGGGCCGTGTTTTTACAAAGGCGCTGGATGACCCATTTGCGGCTGTTAAGAAGATTGTCGATAAATACGCCATTGGTAAAACGGTCGATTCTATTATCGTCGATTTCCATGCTGAAGCGACATCAGAGAAAATGGCAATGGGGCATTTCTTGGATGGGCGCGTAAGTGCAGTTGTTGGTTCTCACACCCATATACCGACAGCTGATTGTCATGTGATGGTGGGCGGAACTGCTTTTCAGGCTGATGCGGGAATGACAGGCGATTATGATAGCGTCATTGGTGTGCGCAAAGATATTCCAGTGCAAAAATTTGTGAAGCAAATGCCGGGCGAGCGTATGGTGCCATCAAATGGCCCAGCCACATTATGTGGCTGCTTAATTACAACAAATGATGCAAACGGATTAGCGCGCTCTATTGAGCCTATTCGTTTAGGTGGCGTACTGCCGGAAACTATGCCTTCAGCATAAGCAGCAATAAACGTTTTTAGATATCTTCAAATTCTATGACAGGCGGCGTTATTTTATCGAAATAACGAGTGCAGGCTTTGTCTAATGCTGAGATTAGCTCTTCTCCATGGTGACCGCCAGAGCCTTTAATCTTGCCCTGAATAATAGCGCGCATTGTCGTGTGGAAAGCTAGGATAATCTCAAGTGCGGCAACATCAGGCTCTTCAATTACTTCGAGAAATTGCACGAGCCTATCTGCAACACCCGTAATAAGCGGGTAATGGAACATTCCGCCATTGGCTTTAAGTTGCATAGCCGGATAAATCATAAAAGACAGAGTGTGATCAACATCGTCAATTGTGCTGTAGCTTTTAGCACTCTCAATACCATAGGATAGGTTCTTGAGGTAGATATTAGCAAGGGGCTCAAATTCAACTGTATTATGCTCTAGAAGCTCTTGAGCTTTTTGTAAAATTTCTTCGCTCAATCCTCCTGAACCGACTTTTTGCTTTAGCTTATTAGGGGGCTTGATGAATTTCGCTCTACGTTTGAGCTCCTGATTGTAATGAGTGCTGCTCATTCTGGTATCTCTTTTTTTTATTTATTTGCTCTTACTTATATAGTTCTGTTTCAAATTTTGTACACTATGCTTAAGTAGCATAGTCTTGTTGTGTGTCATCTAAGAATACCTGTGACGTTAAGCCTTTTTCGACATCATCCATACGGCGATGAGGGCCAGCATAATCATCTTTCTTTTTACGTCTTCTATCAGGGCCAAAGAAATCTTCGCTTCGAACAAATTGACGCGGCTTTTCAACGATTTGTGTGATGCGCCTGTAAAGGTCACGTGCATTAAAAGGTTTAACTAAAAACTCTGTAACACCAGAATCGCGTGCTTGCGTAACACGGCGTCTCTCCGAAAAGCCAGTCATAAGGATTACAGGTGTGAATTGATCTGGGCTCATTGGATCGTTACGTACACGGCGTGTAAGAGAAATCCCATCAACAGGCCTCATCATCCAATCTGTAATAATTAAATCTGGCTTATGCTGACAATAAGCCTTAAAGCCTTCTTCGCCATTACGAGCGCAAACGACGTTATCAATGCCAAATGTATTTAAAATAGATTTTAGAAGATCCAGCATAGGCTGGTTATCTTCTACAATAAGGACGCAGATATTATCAAACTGGTAGGTCACAATATCACTCTTTTTATTTTTTATTAGTTGTCTTTAACTATATCATATTTACAGCATAAAAGTTAAAGAGTTACTTCAATTTGAAAGAAATCTACGAATTTTTCATTTCAAGATTGAAACGCGGGCAAGGATTTATATAATCAAGCCACTATTATTATCGTGTATTTACAAAGGAATATTGGGTTATGGCAGGTCATTCCAAATGGGCAAACATTAAGCATAAAAAAGGTAAGGCAGATGCGCAGCGCGCAAAACTGTTCTCAAAGCTAGGACGTGAAATTTACGTTGCGGCAAAATTGGGCGGGCCCGATCCTGATATGAATCCACGTCTACGTTTGGCGATTGCGACTGCGCGTAGTCAATCTATGCCTAAAGACGGCATTGAGAAAAATATTCAAAAAGCAACAGGTAGCGGAGATGGTGAAGAATATGAAGAAATCCGTTATGAAGGCTACGGCCCGAATGGTGTTGCGATCATCGTTGAATGTTTGAGCGATAACCGTAACCGTACAGCTTCAGAAGTGCGCTCTATCTTTACAAAAGCTAATGGCAATCTTGGTGAAACAGGCTCGGTCAATTTCATGTTTGATCGTGTCGGCGAGATCGTTTATCCAGCGGATAAGGCTAGCGCAGATGAAATGTTTGAAGCTGCCGTAGAAGCAGGTGCTGAAGATTGTGAAAGTGATGATGAATACCATAGCATTTACTGTGCGGCAGAAGATTTCGCAACGGTAAGAGATTCTCTCGAATCGTCTTATGGTGAGCCAGAGCGTCAGGGCTTGGTGTGGAAACCAAATGTAGCCAGTGAAGTGAATGAAGATACTGCACGCTCAATTTTGAATCTTGTGGATACGCTTGAGGATAATGATGACGTGCAAAACGTCACTACGAATATGGAAGCATCGGACGAGATCATGGAAAAAATTATGGCTGAAGGCTAGTGGTCTTTATGCGGATATGAAGTTTTCAATATCTAATTGTTCTTGATTTGTTCGTTTTTTGCTGTACTATAAACCTATGATTATCTTAGGTATTGATCCAGGCTTACAAAAAACAGGGTGGGGCATTATTGAAAGTGAAGGCTCAGCGCTTCGCTATATTGCTTCTGGCCTTATTCGTCCATTGACGACGCTGCCCATGAGCCAGCGCCTCGCTGTCCTGCATGAAGGTCTCAGCGAAGTTATTAAAAGCTACAATCCCGTATCAAGCGCAATCGAAGAAACATTCGTCAATAAAAACCCTGCTAGTGCTTTAAAACTAGGGCAAGCGCGTGGTGTGCTTATGGCTGTGCCAGCTTTGTATGGCGTCGATCTGGCGGAATATGGCGCGAATAAGGTCAAAAAATCTATCGTCGGGGCAGGCCATGCAAGCAAAGAGCAAATGGGCATGATGATCCGCACCTTAATTCCGGCCTGTGGGCAGATCAGTGAAGACGAGGCTGATGCCCTTGCGGTTGCCATTACCCATGCGCATTATGGTTCTATGAGTAAAATACTGGCGAAAGTCTCTCCATGATCGGAAAATTAACAGGTCTTATTGATACAATAACAGAAGGCTATTTGTTGCTTGATGTGAACGGCGTTGGCTATGTGATTAACGCCTCTGGGCGTACGCTCTCCCGCATCGGCTCAAAAGGCGATCCAGCCAGTCTTTTGATTGACACAAATGTCCGTGAAGATGCCATCACACTCTATGGCTTCGCTGATGCGTCCGAGCAGCAATGGTTCCGTTTGCTCACATCTGTGCAAGGCGTCGGCGCAAAAGCTGGAATGGCGATCCTCTCAGTATGTCCGCCGGAACGTGTTGGCTTGGCAATTGCTGCGCAAGATAAAGCAGCTTTAACGCAAGCTGATGGCGTTGGGCCAAAGCTAGCGACACGCATACTAAGCGAACTCAAAGACAAAGCTGCGAATATGGATATTTCGCTTGCAGCTTCTCACGGTGGTGCGCCAGTCTCAACACCTGCTAGCCAAGCGACATCCGCACCAGAAAATGCAGGCCTAGAACAAGACGCTATCTCAGCGCTTATAAATTTAGGCTATGCACGTTCAGACGCTTATACGGCGGTTCATAAAGCGTCTTCGGAAGCTAATGATAACCTACAAACCCTTATTCGCCTTGCGTTGAAGGAGCTTAGCGCATGAGTGAACTCGCAAAAAATATTGATCTAGAACGTGAAGTGCAAAACTTTGAAAAGGGTGAAGAGGGTGCTCTTCGGCCATTATCTTTGGATGAGTTCATAGGGCAGCAATCATTACGTGAAAATTTAAGGATTTTCATTGAGGCTGCAAAGGCACGTGGTGATGCAATGGATCACGCCCTCTTTTTTGGCCCGCCAGGTCTTGGGAAAACAACGCTTGCGCAAATTGTCGCGAAAGAACTTGGCGTTGGCTTTCGTGCAACGTCTGGGCCTGTGATCGCAAAGTCAGGGGACCTCGCCGCGATCCTTACAAATTTAGAACCAAATGATGTCCTTTTTATTGATGAAATCCATCGCCTCAACCCTGCTGTTGAGGAAATACTTTATCCTGCAATGGAAGATGGAAAACTTGATCTGATTATTGGTGAAGGTCCTGCAGCACGCAGTGTTCAAATCGATTTAGTGCCTTTCACCCTTGTTGGGGCAACAACACGATCAGGTCTTTTAACAAACCCGCTACGTGATCGTTTTGGTATTCCTTTACGCTTAGAATTTTATACGGCAGAAGAATTGTCAAATATTGTCGCGCGCACTGGGCGTTTACTCAATATGCCACTCAGCGCAGAAGGGGCTTTGGAGATTGCACGGCGCTCTCGTGGTACGCCAAGAATTGCCGGGCGGCTAACACGCCGTGTCCGTGACTTTGCCCAAGCTGGAAAAGTTGACGAGGTAACAGCTTCTCTGGTTGATCACGCCTTACAACGCCTTGATGTTGACGCTAGCGGGCTTGATATGATGGATAGAAACTATCTTAAATGCATTGCTGAAAATTATGGCGGCGGGCCTGTTGGCGTGGAAACGTTGGCTGCAGCTCTTTCTGAGCAGCGCGATATGATCGAAGATGTGATTGAACCCTATCTCATGCAGCAAGGTCTTGTGCAAAGAACCCCCCGCGGACGAATGCTTTCTCAAAAAGGTTTTGAATATTTAGGACTAAAGCCTATATCTAATACAGCACAACTCAATATGCTTGATGACTAACTCTCGAAAGGGCTTCCATCATGGCACATCATGACATGAAAATACGTATATATTATGAAGATACTGACGCTGGCGGCGTTGTCTATCATGGCTCATATTTAAATTTTGCCGAGCGCGGTAGGACGGAGTTCTTGCGCGATATAGGGCATCAAAACTCTGATCTACGTAAAGAGTTTGGTGTTATTTTTGTCGTCAAGCATATGGATATTGAATATGTATCACCGGGCTTTTTAGACGACATACTGCGCCTTGAAACTTCGATTGAAGAGATGAAGAACTCAAGCTTCGTTATGCGCCAAACTCTATATTGTGAGAATCGCAATGATGTCCTAGTGTGTGACATGAAAGTCGCGCTCGTCACAGTAAATAGCGAGGCCATTAAGCCCTCACGTATTCCTGATGCTTTGCGCGGCGAATTTGAAAAATTTATAGATTAAAAAGAGAAAGATTTACCAATGCCTGAAGCTGTTCCTGCCGCCGCTGTTGATGCCGCTGTACTCGCTGGAAGCGCTGCTGTTCATGATATGAGCATGTGGGGGCTGTTTATGCAGGCAGACTTTATTGTTAAAGCGGTTATGATTATTCTGATATGGGCTTCTTTATGGAGTTGGTCGATCATTTTTTCTAAACGCTCTGTGCTAAAGAAAATCAATCGCCGCGCTGATGTATTTGAAGATTCTTTCTGGTCCGGTGAAGCCTTAGATAAAATTTATGCGCGTGTTAAAGACACAGATCCTGATCCGCTTGTTTCAACTTTCTCTGCTGGTATGGATGAATGGCAAGCTGGTGTTGCAGACGGTGTGCCTGTTAAAGAGAGTATGCAAGCATCTCTGCGCCAGCGTGTTGAGCGCGCTATGAATGTTACAATCGGTCGCGAAATCAATGCCTTAGAAAAAGGCATGACTTTCTTAGCTTCTGTGGGCTCAGTCGCACCTTTTGTGGGTTTGTTCGGAACCGTATGGGGCATTATGAATTCGTTTTCTTCAATTGCCGCAACAAATAACACCAGCCTCGCAGTTGTTGCACCAGGTATTGCTGAAGCTCTTTTTGCTACAGCTTTAGGTCTTGTAGCTGCGATCCCTGCTGTCGTTTGTTACAATGTTTTTTCCAATGGTATTAATCGTTACGCAGACCGCCTAGAAGCTTTTGCAGATGAGTTTTCTGCCATATTATCACGTCACCTTGACTCTCAAAGCGCGAATGCTAAAGGCAGTAAAGCCGCTTAAGCCCTCATTTTGAATGATGAGCAAAATAACAAATTGAAGCTATAAAGGAGCAATGTTCCATGGGAGCAACCTTAGCAACAAAGACTAAAAGTAGAGGCCGCCGCACTGGTGGCACATATAGGCCGATGGCTGAGATAAATGTCACGCCTATGGTGGATGTGATGCTTGTGCTGCTGATCGTCTTTATGGTGGCAGCACCTTTGCTAACTGCTGGTGTTCCCGTTGATCTTCCTAAAAGTGACGCCCAAGCTATTTCAGATGATGATAACCAACCTATAGAAATTAGCCTGACTAAAGAAGGTAAGCTCTATATTGGCGAAGAGGAATTTGAGCAAAAAACGCTGCTACTTAAACTGCAAGCCATAGCCGGAAATGATATGCAGGAAAGACGCATTTATATTCGCGCTGATGCTGGGATTTCTTATGGCCAAGTGATGCAGCTTATTGGCGGCGTCAATGGTCTTGGCTTTACAAAAGTGGCGTTGATCTCGGAGCAACAATGAATGCTGCGTTAAAAAATAGCTTTAAAGCTGATGTTACCGATAGCTCCATGCGTAAGGCGTTCATTTTATCGGTAATTTTTCATGTGCTCATTTTTGCGGTAGCGGCTTTTGGCATCCCGCTTTCTAAGAAAGAGCCACCAGAAATATCCCAGCCTATTGCTGTAGACTTCGTCACAATTGATGAGTTAACCCAAACCGATGTGCAAGTTCAGCCTACACCAAAGCCTGAGCCAGAAAAAGAAATCCAAAAGCCTAAAGCGCCAGAGCCAAAACCCGCTGAAGCGGTTAAAAACACAGCGCAAAATCCACCTGATTTAACCAAGCCAAAACAATTAGAGCAGCCTAAAGAGGCAGAGCCGGAAAAACCAAAGCCAGCGCCTGCGCCAACACCAAAGCCTAAAGAGGTGAAAAAGCCAGCCCCAAAACCTAAGCCTGAAAAGCCAAAAGAAAAACCTGAAGAAGCACCGCAGGAAGATGCATTTTCCTCACTTTTGAAAAATTTAGCGCCTGATGCTGCGGAACAAACACCAGACCAAGATATAGAGGAAAAAGATGAAGAGAGCGCCCCTAAAGGCCAGATCGCACCCCTTGGCACGCAGCTTAGCATGAGTGAACTTGACGCTCTAAAATACCAAATATCCAAATGTTGGAATGTGCCTTCAGGCGCTAAATATGCTGAAAATCTCTCCGTTGAAATTCGTTTAAGCATTAACCTTGATGGAACAGTAAACCGTGCAACTATAATTGATAACGGGCGCTATGATCGTGACCCCGCCTATAAAGCCGCGGCAGATTCGGCCCTGCGAGCAGTACGCAACCCTGCATGCTCACCGTTAAAATTACCCGCAGATAAATATGATCGCTGGAAAAATACAGTGCTGAATTTCGATCCACGTGATATGCTCTAGCCCGCATAAAAGAATGCGACCAATGCCCTCAGAAAGGACGATGACATGTTAAGAAAAATCATTCTAAGCCTAAGCCTTTTATTTGTTTTGCCTATAGCACAAGCCAATGCAGAGCTTCGCGTAGATATTACCAAAGGGACCGTCGAGCCAATGCCGATCGCTGTAACCTCTTTTCATGCATTAGCGGCAGAAGATGCGCATTATGCGAATCAAATCCCTCAGGTTATAGCCGCAAACCTTGAAAGCTCCGGTCTTTTTAAGCCCTTAAATCCAAACTCGTTTGTGCAGGATAATGCTTCTATGAACGATGCGGGCCCACGTTTTGGTGAGTGGCGCGCTATCGGAACACAAGCTCTTGTATCTGGCGCTGTGACTAAAGCAGATGATGGACGTGCGCGCGTCGAGTTTCGTCTTTGGGATGTTTACGGTCAGCAGCAACTTATCGGCATGGCCTATATGACGAATGAAGATAATTGGCGCCGCATCGCGCATATTATTTCTGACGAAATCTATACGCGCCTAACAGGCGAGGAGGGCTATTTCGATACGAGAATTGTTTATATCGCCGAAAGCGGTCCGCCAACGCGCCGCATGAAGCGTTTGGCGATTATGGATCAAGATGGATATAACCACAAATATCTTACAGACGGTGCGGATCTAGTTTTAACGCCGCGTTTCTCTCCAACTGAGCAAGAAATTACATATATGTCCTATGGCCCCAAAGGCCCACGCGTATATCTATATAATATCAATACTGGTCGTCATGAGCTTTTAGGCGATTTTCCGGGCATGACTTTTTCTCCGCGTTTTTCACCTGATGGTAAGAAAGTCATTATGTCGATGGCAAAAGACGGTAACAGCGATATTTATGAAATGACATTATCTAATCGTCGTGTTCGCCGTGTTACAGATAGTAGCGCGATTGAAACTGCGCCAAGCTATGCGCCAGATGGGAAAAAGATTGTTTTTGAATCTGATCGTGGTGGTTCTCAGCAGCTCTACACAATGAATGCGGATGGATCAAACGCTCAGCGGATTACTTTTGGCGATGGACGCTACGCAAACCCTGTCTGGTCTCCTCGTGGCGATTTAATTGCTTTTACACGTATGTATAAAGGAAAATTTTATATTGGTGTCATTCGTCCTGATGGCTCAGGAGAGCGTTTAATTACAACCGCCTATCATGTTGAAGGGCCAAGCTGGTCACCAAATGGCCGCGTTCTTACATATTTCAAAGAGCGCGCTGTAGGACCCGGCGGAACACAACGCCAAGCTAAAGTATATACGGTTGATATTACCGGATATAATGAACGCTGGCTAAGAACGCCGCAAGATGGTTCAGACCCTGCATGGTCACCATTAAACCCATAACAACAAAACCCGCCTTCGATATTTCTCAGGGCGGGTTTTTCAATATCGGCAATTAGAAAAAGCCTTTCATTGTGTTTTTCATTGTGTAACGAGCTTCAGCTTCTTCTGCCGCTTTTTTAACACTATCCACGGCGACACTTAACGGAATGTTATCACCATAATGTTTAGTTGCGGGCTCAAACGGCTGATCACCTGCTTCACAAGCTTGCTTTTGATACTCCAAACCAAGCTCTTGCGTTTGTCTTTGAAGGCTATCTCTTGATGATGGATTTTCTACATTGTGCTGAGATGCTGCTTCATGCATCTGCGCGCTGAGCTTTTTCATTTTTTTTACTTCTGAACTATCATCCATAATAAACCCCTATATATATTTTATAATTACTAGATTTAGTAGATAGTTAGAAATCTGTCAAATAAGCGCGCAGTTACGCTTAGCGATAGAACGAACCAAATTCATTAGGCTTTCTTTTTACAACAATAGGCTCTTCCGACTTTGGCTTTTGAACTGTCGCTGGCTCTGTCGCCTTAAGCTCTTTATTCGCTGTCTTTGTGATTTTACCTGTCATTTTTCTACACCCTGCATTACATTATTTTCATAATATATAAACAGCTTTGGGTGTTTTGTCAAATTATGCTGCAGAAGCAATAGAGGAAAAGGCCTTAATGACATGCGCATAAACATCGCGCTTAAAAGGAACAATACGTTCTAAGCAATCTTCAAGAGCTATCCATTCCCAAGCACTAAACTCTGGGTGATCCCACGCATCGAGCTTGATATCGCTATCAATTCCCTCAAAGCGCATAGCAACCCAATGTTGTTCTTGCCCCTGAAATTGTCCATTCCAAAGTTTTGGAATCATATGATCTGGTAGATTATATTTTACTGTCTCTTCAGCTTGCATTATAAAGCGCGCCTTATTCGAGCCAATTTCTTCTTCTAGCTCTCTCAGTGCAGCTTTTATAACGTCTTCACCTGCATCAATACCACCTTGTGGCATTTGCCAAGCACCAGGCGTATCAATACGCTCACCAACAAAAACCTCGCCCTTATCATTAAAAAGCGCAATGCCAACACATGGCCTATAAGGAAGGTGAGCGAATGGGGATGAAGTCTTATCTGAGCCAGCTGCCATTAATGATGCGCCTCATCGCTATGTGCATCATGATGATCATCAACATGCACATCGCTTTCATGTGTTTGCTCAACATGAGGATCGCTTTCATGCACTTCGATATTATCCGCTGCACTTTGTGGAATGTCAGCAAAGGCAGAAACTGGTGCAAGAACAAAGCCTTCATTTTGCAAATTGACCAGCCAGCTATTAAGAACCTCTATATTTGAAAACTCAGGATCAACATGAATAACAGTTCTTAAATGAGACGCCATATAATCTTGGGCAACTTTTAAACTGCTCTGATCAAGCGAAGTGATATTGATTTGCGCCGTATTGGCAACATAAGGCGCTCGTGTTTGAAATGCCGCGCTCTGTATGATGTTATCTTCCTGCGTACCATTGAGTTGCAAGAACCCAATACCGCGAGATAGGGTGCGTGTAAATAAATCTTTATACATAGATGCTGATCGCTTAATCGTATGGTCTGTATAGGCGGCAACACCGGCATAACCAGCGGTGCGCGTTAAAAGCCAGCCCAAACGCTCTTGATTATAGGCAATGGAAACATCACTCAATAGCCCCATCGGACCGGGATCGCTATAAGGATAATCCTGCGTTTGAATAGGCAGGTTAAGCCAAATCTCATGGCCTCTACTGCGTGCTTGCTTACGCCAATAATCAGGCTTATCTGTGTAGGGAGAGAGAATAAGAGATACAGCTGACGGAAGCTGTTCTATGAGTGTTTTTGATAAACTTTCTGAGAGCCCAAGGCCGCTAACAACCACCGCTACAGCAGGTTGACTCTGATTAAGGAGAAAGGGCTTCTTGTAAGCATTAAAAGGCAAGCGGCCAGTCTCAGTTTTAACCGGAATAGGGCCTTGCGCCGTATCTTCATAATAGCCTTGTAGAGGCGCCACTGGCAGAGCTTTTGTCGTGCTAATATTACTATTATTAAGCAGCTCAGTTAGCGTTTGCGTGCCATCCTCTTTATCTGAAGGCTTAAGGTCTGTGCTCGGCGCATTATCATGCTCAGTATCATTTTCTGCCGTCTCAATAGCGTGCGCAACCTCATCATGTGATGGTGTTTTGTGTGCATCATTTTCAGCACTATGCTCTGTATGCTGCGCCTTATTATGAGATGTTTGCGCTTTATCATGATGAAGTTCTTCGTCACTAATAACGGCATCACTTAAAGGTTGCTGGGAAATGACATCATGCTCAATAATTGTCGCATAAGAGGATAAACGGCTTTCAAGCTCTCTATATGTCCCATTTTTGCTTAACAGCGCATAGCCAAATAAGCCTAGATAAATAAGCGCAACACCACCCATACCATAGCCAAAGGCTCTTGGTTGGAAGTGAGTTTGTAATAGCGCTTTCGTATCTATCATCCTTATTTAAACCCGCTAGCAAGCTCTATTTATTGTGCTGCTTTATCCGCATCAGTCTTAGGCGCTTCAGCGACACTCTCTTGCTCCTGCTGCGCTTTTACAGCCTGCACAGCCGTAACAGAGTCTTTGTATAATGATAAGCCGCTAAGTAAGTCTAGAGCGCGCATAAGCTGATAATCTTCAATTTCTGCTTCTTTATCTTCCGAAGCTTCATCATCTTTCTCATCAGCCTTTTTCGCCTTGTCTTTCTTATCCAATGCCCCTTTAAGGTCAGCTTCGCTTATACCGTGAATATCTAAATTCTCGATCTTCGCTTGCTCTACGATAATATCAGGCGTGATACCAGTTGCTTGGATAGAACGACCAGAAGGTGTGTAATAGCGCGCAGTCGTTAAACGCATCGCGCCATGACCCGGAAGTGGGATAACTGTTTGCACGGAGCCTTTACCAAAAGATTGTGTGCCTAGCAAAATTGCACGCTTATGATCTTGTAAAGCACCAGCGACAATCTCAGAAGCAGAGGCTGAGCCGCCATTAATAAGGACGACAATCGGTAAGCCATCAGCCAAATCACCTGAGCTTGCATTATCACGCTTAGTATCTTGTGAGTGGCGTCCACGTGTGGATACGATCTCGCCTTTATCAAGGAATATATCAGAAACACCAATCGCTTGATCAAGCAAGCCACCTGGATTGTTTCTTAAATCCAAGACATAGCCAATAAGCTTATTACCAAGCTCTTCTTTAATTTCTTTAATCGCAGCTTTCAGTCCGGATTCGGCATGCTGATTAAATGTTGTAATTCTTAAATAGCCAGCATTGCCTTCAACGCGGTGGCGTACGGAACGAATTTTGATGATGTCACGTATGATTGTCAGCTTAATTGGCGCATCCATACCTTCTCTGGCAACAGAAAGCTTAATCTCTGTTCCAACTTTACCGCGCATCTTATCTACAGCATCGTTAAGAGTAAGCCCCATAACGGCCTCGCCATCAATCTCGACGATATAATCGCCTGCCAAAATCCCTGCTTCCGCTGCAGGCGTTTCATCAATAGGAGCAACAACCTTCACAAGGCCATTTTCCATTGTAACTTCAATACCTAATCCCCCAAATTCACCGCGCGTATTCACACGCATATCTTCAAATTGATCATCATTGAGATATGAAGAATGCGGGTCTAAGCCCGTTAGCATGCCATTAATAGCATTTTCGATGAGGTCTTTATCTTCTTTTTCTTCAACATAATTCTCACGCACGCGCTCAAACACATCCCCAAACAGGTCAAGCTGTCTGTATGTTTCTTGATATTCCGGATCTGGCGCTTCATATTTTGGCTGCGTACCTGCTGTGCGGCTTTCTTCAGCATGTGCTGGTGTGCTAACAAAACCAATAACTGCAGCGAGTATGAAAAGAGGAAATTTAGAAACATGCATGAATAAGATATCCTTTATGTGCTTGCTTAGATGAAAATCTCTTACCCGAGATCAGAAAATTTTCGCGCCGGATCGACAGCTTTGCCATTGTAGCGCAACTCGTAATATAAAACAGGTTTTTCTTCATTTCGTCCATAATGTAGTAGGCCAATTGGCTCACCCACTAAAACATCTTGCCCAACGATAGCTTCTAAATTCGCAAGCCCAGCAACAAGCGAATGATAGCCATCACCATGCTCAATAATCACAACATTGCCATAGTTTTTAAAATGCCCGGAATAACGCACAGTCCCAGCCATAGGCGCAACAACAACCGCGCCGCCCCGGCCTTCAATATCGATACCTTGCGAAGGCGCTCCAAAATGATCCAGTTCCTTATAACGCGTTTTGATAATACCTGAAATTGGCAGACGAGGGGGCTTAAGGCTATCGCCAATAAAGGCTGGCACTTTTAAGGCTATTGTTTTTAAAGACTGCGCTGCAGATTCACGGGCAGTGCGCCTCCTGCGCTGTTCATCTAAGTTCTGCACAAGCTCTTTTAAGCTCTTAGCCTGCTGCGCCAGCTCTATTGTTTCTTGTTCGTAATTATCAATATTACTTCGCGTTGCGCGATATAGGATTTTTCTCTTCTGGGCTAAATTCATCAATTTACTATGTTCAGCCTCTAACGCTTTAGACGTTTCCTTCGCTTTGTCACGCTTTGTCCGCAGCTCTTGCGTAAGAGCTTTATTCTTTTCTAAATTTCCTCGTAAACGTTGCGCTTTCTCATAGAGACTAGGAAGCGTATTTTGCAACAGCATAGCACTTTGCGCGGTTTTTAAAGGCGCATCTGGTCTAGCTAACAAGGCCTCAGGCGGTAAACGTCTTAATCGCTGAAGCGCCATAATAAGGTCAGCCATCTCACCTTGATCAACAACCAGCTGATCACTCAAACCTGACTGATCTTTTTCTAATTTGCTAATTTGTGTATCTAATTCACTAAGCGTTTCTTCGTTTTTGCGCATAGAGTTAGCGAGCTTTACAAGCGAACCTTGAAGATCCGTTAGTTCATCTTCAATTTTCTCTGCGCGCTCAACCAGTTGCTTTTGCTCTTGCTTTTTATTTTGGATTTTCTTATCGAACGAGCCAATTGCATCAAGTTTTCGCGCAGGAGTAGGGGCTTCTGCAAAAGCTCTGGATGACGCATTGACGCTTAAGAATAGCAGTAGGGCTATCAAAGAGTAACGATGCAATATGCATTTAAGAGCGCGCATGGGCCAACCTTAGAAAAACGAAAGTAAGTGCAGCTTATTCCCTATGATAGGGATGATTCTGCAATATCTGCTGTGCTCTATATATTTGCTCTAAAATCATCACACGTGCAAGCATATGCGGCCAAGTTTGTTGACCAAAACTCAAAAGAATATTCGCATGATTACGTACATCTTCCGTTAAGCCGTCAGCCCCACCAATAATAAATTGCATATGTGTCTCGCCGGAATTTTGAAACCCTTCAATGGTTTTCGCAAAATCAAGGCTACGCAAGCCGTGTCCCCGTTCATCCAAGACAACGATAACAGCATTTTGATCAATTTTGCCGAGCAAAAACTCAGCCTCATCATGCTGTATACGCGCAGGGTCTCTGTGCTTACTTTCAAATTCAAGGATGTTTACATTCCAGCCTATCCGCTTGAGATAGTCTTGGCATAAATCATAGAGTGGCCCCTTCTTAAGGCGCCCAATTACGAGGAGATCAATTTTCATCCTCTCTTTATACTACGCCGTTTGATGAGTATCAACGACATCGTATGGTGCAGAAGCGCCCCACATCTTTTCCATGTTGTAAAAAGCGCGGACTTCCGGGCGGAAGAGGTGAACAATAATATCGCCACAATCCATAGCAACCCAATCAGATTGCGATAGACCTTCAATGATAATGTTCTTCACACCGCGTGTTGAAAGACGGTCCTTAAGCTTTTCAGCCAAAGCACTTACATGGCGTGAGGACGTTCCCGAGGCGATAATCATATAATCGGCTAAGCCCGTTTGTTCCCCTAAAGAGATGGTTACGATATCTTCTGCCTTATCTGCGTCTAATGACTGCTCAATAAGTTCTTTCGTTTCGTTGGGCGTTAAAGGCCCTTGCTCGTGATAGGTTAAAATGGCCGCAGCCTCCTTTCAAGTTTATGATTTTGCGGTCGTAGCATAAAAAAACTCGAATCGCAAGATTCGAGCCACAGACCACACATGTTGTGAGAGATATTTGATGCATTAACATTTGCGTGCTGCGCACTATGAGGCATTAGGCCTCCTAAATCCTGAAATATCAGGGTGATCATGCATTGCGTTTGAATACATCAAATTCATACTTACATTATAATATTTTTAAATGCTGCCTGCAAGAAAGGGGCTTTTTATAAGGCAATGCTGATGAAATGATTTTTTGTTAAGATCTTGCTTTAGCTTTGTTTTTTTCGAATATCGCTTGAGGATATCTCAACAATATTTTTCTGCATCATCCAGTACGTCGTACCCGAATCTAGTGGGCGGGCAGCCCCACGTTTAATATTGATATGCTTATGATGAGAAAGCATGCGTAAAGGGCAGCTTCTTACCAATGATTGAATAGGCGCACGAGAAAGATGCAGCATACAAATCTCACCTAAGAGCTCTTGCCAATTTTGCCATGTATGAAGTGATAACGCATTATCCATACCTGTAATCCATGCAAATTCAGTATAAGGAAAAGCACGCTTGATCTTACGAATTGTATGATAGGTGATTTGCGTTTGAAGCTCATCTTCAATGGTTGAAACGAGGATTTTAGGGTGCTCAATAAGCTTTTCAGCAATCTGAACCCGTTCGGTTGTGGGCAATGGCTTTTTACTTTTAAGCGGGTTTTGTGGTGATACTAACCACCATACTGCATCCAGCTCTAGCGCTTTGAGTGCGGCAATTGAGATGTGAACATGTCCCTCATGTGCAGGATCGAAAGATCCGCCCAAAAGCCCAATGCGCATATTTTTCCAGCGCGCTGAGTTCAGCAAATGAGGGTGAGAAAATAGAGCCATTATAGGTAAGCTTTTCGCGAGTTATGCAGGGCGTGTCTGCCCGTTGCCATGAACATAATACTTGTATGTACATAGTTGCTCAAGTCCAACAGGCCCGCGCGCGTGCATTTTGCCCGTGGCGATGCCTATTTCTGCGCCCATACCAAACTCACCGCCATCTGCAAATTGCGTAGATGCATTATGCATGACGATGCCGCTATCAACATTCTTTTGGAAATAAGAGGCGGCGCTCTCATCTTCCGTGAGAATACTATCGGTATGATGTGAGCCAAAGCTGTTAATATGACGCACTGCATCCTCTACACCGTCAACAACAGCAACAGAAAGCTTGGCATCAAGATATTCTGTAGACCAATCCTCTGATGAAGCTTCACCAATACGGCTATCTAACGCACGTGCCATTTTATCGCCGACAATAGTGCAACCCGCATCTAAGAGGGAGGCTAGTACTTTGCGAGCAAGTTCAGGATCAAGATCTTTACTTAAAAGAAGTGTTTCCATGGCGCCGCAAATACCAGTTCTACGCATCTTGGCATTTAATGGTACGCTTAACGCGATATCTTCACGTGCGGATTTATCAATATAAATATGGCAGATACCATCTAAATGGCTGAAAACTGGCATGCGCGCTTGTTCTTGAACGCGAGCAACAAGCCCTTTACCACCACGCGGGATCATCACATCAATTAAGTGATGTGCCTCTAGCATTGCACCTACAGCTTCACGATCTGTGATAGGGATCATGCTAACGCATCCTTTGGGAATATCGCATGCTTCAAGAGCCTCTTGAATGATTTTGTGTAAAGCTAAAGAGCTATTCAGGCTTTCTGAGCCGCCACGTAAAATAACGGCATTTCTGGATTTTAAGCACAAAGCCGCGGCGTCTATTGTAACATTTGGGCGAGATTCATAAATCATACCCAAAACACCAATCGGCGCGGAAACACGCTGTATTTTTAAACCGTTAGGGCGAACATTTTCCCATAGGAGTCTACCAACCGGATCGGGCAGGGCGCGCACACCTTCAAGGCCATTAGCCATCGCTTCAATGCGCACTTCATTCAAAGCAAGCCTATCAAGAAGGGCTGCACTTAAACCACGCTCACGCCCAGCATTGAGATCGATTTTATTCGCTTCAAGAATATTTTTGACAGAGCGACGCAGGCCCGCAGCAATAGTTTCTAAGATGAGATTGATTTTGTCTTCATCACATTGTGCTAAAATGCTTGCTGCAGATTTGGCTTCACGCCCAAGCTCGTCTACAATTTCATACGGAGTTCTTTGGACGTGCTGCAAGTCTGTAGGCATATGAAAGCCTTTTAAGTAAGGATTAGTGTAGGTTCTTACTGATACCCTTGATAGCTTCATCAACAAGCTTATCACTTGTTTTCTTATCAAGCTGCTCAGCAATAAGCTCTGAAGTTGCAGCAATAGCAAGTTCAGCCGCACGCTGACGAATTTCTTCAACAGCCGCCGCTTTCATGCGGTCTAGACGCTCTTCAAGCTGCTTTTCACGGCGTGCAATTGTTTCATCAATTTCAGCTTCTGCTTTACGACGAATTTCTTCAGCCTGACGCTCAGCTTTTTCAACAATCGCTTCCGCATCTTTCACAGCATCTTTATGTTTGCGCTGATATTGAGCAAGAAGCTCTTGAGATTCTACACGTAGGTTTTCCGCAGAGCTGATCTTATTACGAATGTCTTCGATACGCTCATCAAGCAGAGCGATAACCTTGCTCTTACCCATCTTCCAAGCGCCGAATAAAAAGACGAGGAATGAAAGAGTGAACCAGAAATATTCATCTTGAAGGAAATCCATGACTTACGCCGCCTTCTTTTTATCTTGTAGTGATTGAATGATTTTTTCAGCTTTTTTGATGTCTGCCTTTACGCCAAGAATTTTCTCAGCAGCTTCAGCTGCAACTTTCGCAGCGACATCGTCAAGTTGATCCATGACATCTGCTTTAGCATGCTCCACGGCTTCAATCGTTGCATTAATCTCTTTAGTAGCGCGATGTGAAAAACCAGAATTTGCTTTTTCAGTTCTACGCTTAATTGTTTCATCAACGGCTGTAAAAAAGCCGCTAGATTTTTCACGTGCATCTGCCAAAGCTTCTTCATAAGCCGCTTTAACACGCTCCGCCTCATCTTTAAGTTCCTGCGCACCGTTAAGATCATTTTGGATATGCTCTTTACGTGTGTCGATCACTTTAGAAATTTCAGGCAGAGTTTTGCGTGAAAAGAATATATAAAGCATGATGAACACAACCGCTAACCAGAAGATCTGGCTAGGGAATGAAGAAGGGTCAAACTGTGGCAAGCCATCAGAATGATGTTCATCACCAGCATGCTCGCCATGAGCTTCTGCACCATGTTCTTCATCAATAATATGAAGGGTAGCTTCCTCCTGCATCTCAGCAGAGTTTATTGCATGCGCTGGCGCGTGCTCCTCTCCTAATAATGGAATATGTTGCCCGCTATGATTTTCATGCGCTTGTTCAGCCAATGCATAAGATGCATTAGAGCCAAGTGCTAAAGCCATAACAGCCATAAGAAGGAATGATCTACCCATCATGTGTTCGTCTTTACTTTTAAAAGGTTTATATCGTTCAGTTAAGATACAAGTTCAGCTTAGCTGCTGAACATGATCATGAACGCGATAACCAATGCGAAAATCGCCAAAGCTTCTGTCAAAGCGAATGTAAGCAAGAATTTCTTTTCTAGCAAATCAGCAGAGCTTGGGTTACGACCGATCGCTTCATTGTATGATGAGAAGATCATACCAAGACCAATACCTACACCGGCGATTGGTAGAAGAGCCAAAGCAGCTCCGATCAATTTTGCAGCTTCTAGTTCCATAAGTTTTTCCTTTCATTTAATAACGCTTGGTAACCAGTTTAAACTTTTTAAAGTCTTATATTTGCTTTCGCGTGATCCTACACATTTAGTGGTGAATTTCAATGGTGTCTTTCAGATAAATACATGTCAAAAGTGTGAACACGTAAGCCTGAAGGAACGCCACCAAAAATTCTAGGGCGATAAGCAAGACATTGAAGGCCGCAGGCACGATACTTGCGATATATTCTGCACCACCAAGGTTAAGGCTAACCAAGGCGATACTGAAACCAGCAAAGACCTTCAAAACAATATGTCCCGCCATCATGTTCGCAAATAAACGAACAGACAATGTTACAGGACGAACGAGGAATGAAATCATTTCCAACGGTACAATCAACGGCATCATAACAGCCGGAACACCGGGAGGAACGAATAAAGAGAAGAAATGTGTGCCGTGGCGCGCAATACCAATAAGAATAACCATCAAGAAGATGACGAGCGCCATAACGCCAGTCACAATAATGTGGCTAGTATAAGTAAAGGAGTGAGGGATCATGCCTAGCATGTTACCGAGCAACACAAACATAAATACAGTAAAGATGAATGGAAAATATTCGCGGCCTTTATTACCGATATTTTCACGGATCATACTCGCAACAAACTGATAGATCATTTCTGAAATCATTTGGCCACGACCAGGAACAAGCGCTTTTTTCTGCATAGAAACAGTTAAGAATGTAATAGCAACAACAGCAGATATCACCATCCAAAGTGATGAATTTGTAAATGATAAATCATATCCAGCAATATTCACTTCGATAAGTGGAGAAATCACAAACTGGTGAATTGGATCAATTTTATTACCGTCCGCCATGGTTATCCTTATTTTCCAAAAGCTATCTTTTAAACCTAAGGCTCAGATTCAGTTTTCGTTGAATCATCGCTTGGCGAGGTTTTAGCGTTTTTTGAGCGCTGATGCAACTCCGAAAATCCAACTGTACCGCCTATATTTTGAGAAAGTTTGTAAATATTTAAAATACCAGCGCCAACTCCTAATAAAAACAAAGAGATAACAAATATTGGGCCAGTCTCTAACCACTTATCTAAAAAGAAGCCAATCACCATGCCGCCAATCATAGGTGCTGTAAATTCAACGCCAGCACTTAAAGTTTTGCCCGCACTCTTATCTTCATGCTCGTCGCGCGCAGCTTGTAGCTTCTTTTCAAAATCTTCTAAATCATCACTCATGACTTATTACGCCGCCTCTACGAAATCAAAACTTTGCTGTAGGTCAACACTGACCAATTGTGAAACGCCGCGCTCACCCATAGTTACCCCATAAAGCCTATCCATGCGCGCCATAGTTAGGCGGTGGTGTGTGATGACAAGGAAGCGTGTTTCGCCGCGCTCTGCAATTTCATCAAGAAGATCGCAGACTCGGTCAACATTCGCATCATCAAGCGGTGCGTCAATCTCATCCAAAACACATATAGGTGAGGGGTTGGTCAAGAACATCGCAAAAATAAGTGCAATTGAGGCCATAGTCTGTTCGCCACCAGAAAGAAGTGAGAGCGATTGTAGCGCTTTACCAGGAGGCTGCGCAAAAATCTCTAGGCCTGATTGTAAAGGATCATCCGAATCTATAAGAGCTAAATGCGCCGCGCCACCACCAAAAAGCTGTACGAATAGTCTAGAGAAATGAGCATTCACATGCTCAAAAGCATTCAAAAGACGCTCGCGCGCTTCGATATTAATTTTTTGAATACCGCTACGCAACTCTTCAATCGCTTGCTCAAGGTCGTTGCGTTCATGAAGCATGGTACCAACTTCACCTTCAAGCGTACTCATTTCATCTTCGGCACGTAAGTTAACAGGGCCAATGCTGTCACGCTCCCGTAATAAGCTTTCACGCTGGGAACGCATTTCTTCCAATGTGCCAGCCGGAAGGTGGCCATCTGCATCTTGCGCACATTGTTGGCGTAAGCTCTCTGGCGCCATCTCGAATTTCTCTTCAATCGCGCGTTTCATCTCGTTACGCTGCTCTTGCATAGCGCCGAGCATCGCTTGAGAACTTGCTCGAACTTCTCGTGCTTCCCCTAATGTACTCTCAGCCGCTTTTAAGGCGCGCGTAGTTTCAGTAACTGCTGCTTCCACTTGCGCTAAATTTTCTGCAGCTTTATCACGCTCTTTTTCAAAATTTGAAATATTGATAAGAAGTTCGTCTTTCTTATCTTCAAAGTCAGAAGGCTGCGCTTTTAAAATCTTGAGCTTTTCTTCTAGGCTGCTTTTGCGCTGCTCAAGTTCCTTAACGCGCTCACGTGCTCGAATAGAGCGGTTCTGTAAGTTGATGCGCTCATCTGCAATCGCATGTAGGCGTGCTTGGCGTGTATTTTGCTGTTGCTGCGTTAAATCATAAGCTCTGACCGCTTCTCCATAAGCGCTGCGTGTCTCGGTAAGGCTGGTTTTTAATGTCTCTAGCTCATCATCTTGCTCTTCGCTTGTCTTTTCATCATAAGCTTTGAGCTGTGCATTATCTTCCTTAATAAGCTTTTCAATATCAGCAATATCAATATGTGTTGTTTTTAATGAATCTTCTAAGCGCTGAATATTGCTCTCGCTGCGGGCAAGTTTTTCACGTAGGGCTGAAAATGCGCTGCGTTTTTCATTGAGCTTGCGGATGATTTCACCACGCTCTGCGTTAAGCTCTTTTAATGTGCTCTGTATTTGTCTTTGCGCTTCAAGTTTCTCTGAGAGTGCCTGTTCTGCGTCACTCGCAGCTGTCTCGATCTCTTCACGTCTTTCATTAAGGGCTGCAAGTCTATTTTTTTGCTCAAGATGCTGTGCATGGCGATCTGTTGCTTCGGCCTTAATGTTATAGCCATCCCAACGCCAATAAGTTCCGTCTTTAGAAACAAGGGATTGTCCAGGTTGAAGCTGCTCCCATAACGCATGACCTTGCGCATCATCATCCACAACACCAATTTGAGAAAGCGCAGTATTTAATGTCTTTGGCGCTTTAACGCGTGGTAGAAGTGCTTCGCATCCAGCAGGGAGTGCAGGGAGGTTTGCACGCTCTGTTTTTGGACTTAGCCAGCTAGAAGAAGCCATTTCATCTAATGAGGCCATGAGTGAATCGCCCAAAGCACGCGAAAGTGCTTTTTCAAAACCGCTATTCGGTGTTACAGCGTCTAAAATAGGTGAGTAATCTTCCTCAAAATCTGAATTAATAAAACTTTCTAAAACATTGATTTCAGATATAAACTCTGACTTCTTCGATTCTTTTTCTCGTAGAGATGAGCGTGCCTCTTCAATTTCGGGAGCGATATTTTCTAATGCCGCTTGTTTCTCGCTAATAAGGGCTTGTACCTCATCTGTGCGCTTATCTAATGCTTCAATCTGCGCTTCATAATCTTCATCTGCAGCAGGCTTGTTTGATTTTACAGCCTCCAGCTCATTTGCAGCACTCTCCTTACGGCGTACGAGCGTGTCCAAACGCTGTTGGTTATTATTCATACGGCGAGTGATGGAATCACGCTCTGCTTTTATTTCTGCGGTGCTCTGCATGAGAGCATTATAGCGCGCTTCTAGATCAAGAACCTTACCTTCCAAACTATCACGCGTTTCACTCTTTTCTTTGAGTTGCTCATCTGCGTGTTTTTGCTCTTCTATGAGGTTTGTCTGCTCTGTTTCAATGCGTGCACTAACCTCAGTATTGTCTCTAATCTCATTTTCAGCATGGCCATGATCAATTTGCGTTTGTTCAAACTGACTTTCTGTTTCTTTCAGCATCTTAGCTTGATGCTCAGCTTCATCTTCCAAGCGCTGTAGAGCTATTTTTTGCGCCTGTAAAGCGGCTGCAGCTTCGGCTTCGGCTTTTCTCAGCTCTGGTAAATCTTGGCTTTGTGTTGTTTGCGCTTTTGTAAGCTGCGTGACGACTGCCATGCGATCTGCGACGACGCTCTCTGCCTCTTCGAATTTATGGCGTGTGTCTTTCATGCGCACATCAAGCGCGCTCCATTCCATATGCGCGATTAAAATCTCGATTTGACGAATTTGCGCGCTAAGGCTTTTATAGCGAGACGCTTGTCTGGCTTGGCGCTTAAGGCTACTTAGACGCCCCTCCATGCTGCCCATGAGGTCTTGTAGCCTTTGTAAGTTGTTATCAGCTGCCTTTAGACGCAGCTCTGCCTCATGACGGCGAGCGAATAACCCTGAAATACCTGCAGATTCTTCTAAGATCATGCGGCGATCAAGCGGCTTGGCATTGATCATTTCTGTAACACGTCCCTGTGAAACAAGAGCTGGCGAGTTCGCGCCCGTCACAGTGTCGGCAAAAAGCATCTGTACATCACGCGCACGCGCGTTTTTACCATTAATCTTATAATTAGAGCCCTTATCCCGTTCAATGCGACGAATAATCTCAATTTCATCAAGTTTATTATAAAGAGCAGGGGCAGTGCGTGTCTTGTTGTCCATTAAAAGCGAGACTTCAGCGATATTTCTTCGCGCACGTTTTTCTGTGCCATTAAAAATGACATCTTCCATGCCGCCGCCACGCATACGTTTGGCGGAGCTTTCACCCATAACCCAACGCAGCGCCTCGACGAGATTTGATTTCCCGCAACCATTAGGCCCAACAACGCCATTAAGACCGGGCCCGATTTCTAATTCGGTCCGGTCTACGAATGACTTAAAGCCGTGGATACGCAGGCGATCAAATTGGATCATTGAGCGGCTTCACCTTCCGCAGCTTCACTTGGCTCAGCGGCAGGAGGCATGCCACCACCTTCAGCATTGATTTTTTCTAACGCTGCATCAAGCTGCGCCTTAAAACCTTCATAATTCGAAGACCCAACAATTAGCTCTTGGTTATTAATAACAAAGCTTGGTGTTGAGTTTACATTATATAGCGCTTGTACAGCTTTGAGGCGCTCGATCATTGTGTTCTCAAGTTCTTTATTTGTAAGGCAAGCATCAATAGTCTCTTGGCTTAATCCGTAAGCCTGAGCCTTTTTCGTTAGAATATTGAGATAACTTGGCTCATATGCCCATTCTTTTTGCAGTGTGAAAAGCATATGGATGAAATCAAAGTAATATTCTTCAGGAACACAGCGCGCCAGTTTACTAGCCGCTAAGGCTGGAGCATTCAGAGGGAAGTCTGAATAAACAAGGTAAGCTTTACCCGTATCGATATAATCTTGCTTAAGCATTGGGAATACATTGACATGAAAATTTGCGCAATGACCGCATGTTAAAGAGGCGTGTTCTGTGATTTTAATTGGAGCACCCGGGTCACCCATAATGCGCTCCAGTTTGGCAAGCTCTAAATCAAAGGGAAGGTCGCTAGACGCATTGGCTTCAACTGCATTCATATCAGTCGCTTCAGCATTTTGCGCTGTCTCTTCTGTGCGCAGACCATCTGCAAAATCTTTTGATTCATCAAGTTTATCTTGAATATAGCCAGAAAGCGCAAAACAAAGCACTGCCAATGCAGCTATTAGAACGATATATTTACCCGGAATTTGACTCAACTTAGCCATGTACAAAACCTCTCTTTGCAAATTGTTATAAAACGTCTGCATTAATATGTGTCTGATTGTTGCCCAGTAAAGCGCGCTCAGCGCAAAAATACAAACTTTTAATCAGTTTTCACGGCTTTAAATGTTAATAATTACGAAAAAAACAGGCTAGGGTGCTAATCAACATAAATTTCTACATAATTTTTGACGGCTTTTTCTTCAAGCGTAGCCATTGGGAATATATCTATGCGTTGCGTGCTGATGTCGTGTTCTTGTAAGAAATTCTGAATGATGAGTGCACGCTGAAGGGCTTTCTGACGCAAAGACGCTACATCGCTATCTGCGCTATCATGTGCATAAGAGATGATTTTATACCGCTCATGCTCTTCGAAACTATGTGCGATCACATAGCTGGAAATATCAGCTTTCATAGCGTCACTAAGCGTAAGTGCATTTTCTAAAAAAATCAGTGTGAGTTTATCTTCGACTTCAATTCTCTGCGGCTTATTGGACGGCTGCGATTTAGCTTTTACTTTAGGGCTAGGGGCTGGGGCACTGCCTTCAAGTTGCCGTAAAATGTCTTGCGCACTCGGTGTGACAAGATCCGCTTCATCCAAATGCAAGCTATCTTGCGCCAATGCAGGATTTAACGGATATGCAGACGAGTATAAAGCGATGATAAGCCCAACGCACATAAAGCCTTTTAAAAGACTATAAGCGCTATTTCTGTATCGCAGCGTTATTTCAAATCTACTTATTACAGCTTCTAAGCACTTTTTTGCTTTGCTCAAAGAGACCTGAATTAGAGGCGATAATGTTACCTGTTTTAAGTGGGTCATTCTTATCATTATCAATTTCAGCAATAAAGCCACCGGCTTCCCTAACGATCAGCATGCCTGCAGCGACATCCCATGGCTTGAGTGAGCGCTCCCAAAATACTTCTGCACGCCCAGCAGCAACATAAGCAAGATCAAGTGCTGCTGCACCCATTCTGCGAAGAGAAATGCCCGTTGTTTGCATTGCTTTATATTCTTTTGCAAATTGCTCTTGCGA